>Ga0268278_1001396_pt1 | contig 14160 bp, 12 predicted proteins | sample saktaG_3_FD_190135 | JGI IMG/M metagenome (GOLD analysis project Ga0268278, IMG submission 190135) | Saline water microbial communities from Sakinaw Lake, British Columbia, Canada - sak_2010_1_5_55m | ecosystem: Environmental > Aquatic > Non-marine Saline and Alkaline > Saline ... | reverse complement strand
CTCGCAGCAAAACATTGTGCCTGTATGGCGAGATTTTCGGCTCTGGTGCAATAGGTTCTCTCACTCTCTGTAAAGAGCATATCTATGAATTTATCACCGTGGGAAGCCAACTCTTTTTTGATCCGTTCAACTTCAACAAGGTCTGTACCAATGCCAAATATCATAGTCTACTCTTTTTTATCTGCCGGTTTCTCTGTCAACATTAATTCGCGCTTTTTTAGGGCATTTTGCACAACCAGATATTCGCTCCAGGGAAGTTCCTGCGTGCCGTAACCCATTGTTGTTTCGTGAGCTTTTCCGCAGGTGATAACCGTGTCTCCATCCTGTACAGAAAGTATGGCATTTTCTATTGCCTCCTCCCTGTCCGGAAGCATGAAAAAGTCTATTCCTTCTTTTCTTCCTTCCTGTATGCAGCCGGCAGCAATCTCTTTTATGATCGCATCGAGTGATTCCGTACGCGGGTCTTCTGCAGTGATATAAATCTTGTCTGCAAGTTGCCCTGCGACAATGCCCATTTCTCTTCGCTTATGAACATCCCGAAGTCCGGCACTTCCAAAAACGACATGTATTTGGCCCTTTGTGAATGAACGAACCGCCCGAAGGGCTTGCCTGAGCGCATTTGCTGTATGTGCAAAATCAATGATCACGTTAAAATTTTCCTGCGAGTGTGGGATGAGTTCCATCCTGCCTTTTATACGCTGTAATGATTCAATTGCTGAGATTATCTTCTCTTTTGATATGTTCTGCGAATACGCAACGGCAATTGCTGCGAGGATGTTATAGATGTTATATTCTCCAAGCAAACGACTTACAATTTTAAGCTGTTCTTGTGGCGTATGTACAGTAAATTTCAGCGGTCCCTCTTCTTGAGAGATATCGTTCGCCCAGAAATCTGCTTTATTACTCAGCCCGAAAGAAAAATGTTGATCGGCTCCAAATTTTTGAAATGTGCCGAATGACGGATCATCATAGTTGAGCACACTTATTTTAGGGATATTTTCCTTTTTATGAGATAAAGAAAGAAGCTCGAATAAATGAGCTTTTGCATTGATGTACTCCTCCCGGGATTTATGGAAATCGAGGTGCTCAGAAGTAATGTTCGTGAGTATGCCAATATCATATTCACATGCTTCCACGCGGCACTGTACAAGCCCGTGCGAGGAGGTTTCTATTACTGCATACTCAGAACCTGCAGCAACCATTTCTGCCAGATATTTCTGGATTGATACCGCATCAGGCGTCGTGGTGTGGAATCCTGTTTGGAATACTTTATCTCCGATTATAGCATTTATAGAAGTAACCAATCCTGTTTTGTACCCTGCTGCGTTCAGAATATGATGTATGAGAGTCGAGGTTGTTGTCTTTCCATCAGTCCCGGTCACACCGATAATTTTAAGTTTTCTTGCGGGAAATCCGTAAAATTCTGCGCCAAGACTATATAATGCGTCTCTTGTATTTTTCGTTTTTATGAAGGGTACAATATCATCTTTCTGGGAGAGTGGTTCGTTTTCAAATAGGACTGCTGCGGCTCCTTTTTCGATTGCTTTTTTTATATAATTATGCCCATCCGCATCAATTCCGTTAATTGCTACAAACAGGTCGCCCTTCTTAAGATTTCGTGTATCAAAAGAGATGCCGGATATTTCAATTTCATGAATGGACTTGTTGCCCAGCACAGCATAATCATTCAGGTTTTCAAGTAGTTTTTGTAACGTCATTACTCTTCCAAAGAATCGGAGATCTTGCCTTTTTTGATCAGGCTGCGGAGGGAGACATACGTTTTTATTCCACTATTCATAAACTTATACCAGAAGGGCTTGTATACATGATCCTGCATGCCGATGAATTTCCTGAACTCTCCGCCAAATCCTTTCTTAAAGCGGTATACTCCAAAAAGCGGATGTCCTTCTTTGGGATGAGCAGGCACACCCCAGAGGTCGTAGATTTTGTGTCCCTGCTCTTTTGCCCACTGGATCACATGCCAATGCAGTGCCTGATTCGGCATAACATTCCTATACTCGTCTGATGAAGCGCCGTACATATACCATATTTTCTGCCCGAATGCAAAAATATATACTCCTGCAACAGGAATCTCCTCATAATATGCCATGAATAATCGCACCATCCCCTTGTCTGCCATCTGCTCGATCACTCGTTTGTAGTATTCAAAATTATGAATAATAAAGGCATCGCGCTTTGCAGTAGTTTCATAGATGTTATAAAATTTCTTCGCGCCTTCCAGCGACGTTTCTTCTTTTACTTCTACTCCCCTTTTCATTGAAAGCCGTATATTATAACGAGTTTTAGATTCACAACCAGCAAGAATATCCTCAAGAGATCTTGTAAGATCGAGAAAGTATGTTGCTCTGGGTTGTATCTGCTTTTTTACAAAATGAAAATTATGCTCATGCAAAACACTGAGTGCAGGTTCATCATCTTCATCAATTTCAGGATCGATTTTCAAGACAATGGCATTATGCTGTTTGGCAATTTCAGAAATTTTATCCATCAAAACGGAGAAATGTTCTTGTTTCGTGACATCAATAACCGGACCTCGCGGTGCGTAAAAAATGCATTTGCCGATATAGGGGATTTTTCGCTTTTGTAGAGAGATGCCGCCAACGATCCGATCGTTTTCAAACACGGCAATTCGGATCGGTACCCAGCCGGAAATTCGTTTGATCTCCCCCCATTCATAAGACTGGATGATCGGGCATTCCGGGGTCGATGCCACGAATTCATTCCATCTGGAAAATTCTTCTTCTGTGTGCAAAATTTTGCATTCGATATTTACATTCATAGATACTCTGCGAACTTTTACGTTCAGATGTGACAATCTTCGCATATCGAATCTGTCAACTTTTTCCTTCTCCATCATGCATTTCGTAAAAATTGACAGCCCTGATCACTCGTCTAAAAAGAACCTTATCATAATGAAAAGGAGTTCATTAACAATGAAAGTCGTTCATTTGTTTCTGACAGGTCTCATATTAATCATTCTGCTTTCCTGCAGCGGGTTCCTTTTTGCACAGGATAACGAACAGCCCGAAGAGGAGATCATGAAAGACCCGATAGTAATAATGCACACGAATTATGGTGACATCACAATCAAGCTCTATAACGATACGCCGCAGCATAGAGATAATTTCCTTAAACTCGTCGAAGAATGCTTCTATGACAGCACGCTTTTCCACAGAGTTATTGCCGGTTTTATGATACAGGCAGGTGATCCGGATTCGAAAAATGCGATACCCAAAAAACAGCTTGGTGCAGGCGGTCCGGGCTACACAGTACCGGCAGAATTCCGCAAAGACCTTATCCACAAAAAGGGAGCGCTTGCAGCTGCGCGTCAGAGAGACCAGGTCAACCCACAGAAACGCTCTTCCGGTTCACAGTTCTATATCGTTGTAGGACGCCCCTGGACAGCAGACGAAATGATAATGGTCCAGGAGAGATTAGGTTTTAAATATACTGACGAGCAGAAAGAAATCTATGAAACTCTCGGCGGTTACCCATTCCTTGATAGAGAATATACGGTTTTTGGTGAAGTAATCGAAGGGCTGGATATCGTTGATGCGATCTCGGTCGTTGACACCAATCCTGCGGACAGACCACTTCAGGATGTGGTAATTGAAAGCATAGAAATCGTGGAATAGCGTCTCGGTTTCCTCCTTGGGAAAACCCATGCTGTAGTAATTTTTTATCACAAATATCAGTGCAAAGATTGACATAGAAAATCATGGTTTTGTTTTTGATATATAAATTTACCGGAGGTGATACTTAGTGACCAAAGTGGTAGTTGGTAAAGACGAGAGCTTTGAAGGTGCTTTTCGCCGCTTCAACCGAAAGGTTCAGCGCTCGGGTGTTCTTTCTGATATCAAAAAGAACCGTTATTACGAAAAGCCCAGCGATAAACACCGAAGAGAACTCAAAGCGACTTTGCGTAAACTTAAACGTAATAGTTTCAGATATCGTTCGCGCTAATGTGTATCGATAATTTTACGTAAACCTCAATGGATATTATTAATATCATTACCCTCGGAATCATTCTTGTTTTCGGGGGTTTTGGTTTTATATCAGGATTCATCAAGGGAAGTGCCCGACTCATCGGATGGATTGTTGCGCTGATCTTTGCAATCCGGCTGGGTCCTGCATTTTCAGTATTCTTCCAGAACACTTTTCATTTTTCGGTTAAAACATCTCACATATTGGGCGGTGTTGTAATTTTTCTTGTCGTGATGGTTATCATTGCCTTCATTGTAAAAATCCTAAAGAGGGTGGCTGAGGCGCTCCATTTAAGCTTCCTGGACAGATTACTCGGGCTTATTCTGGGCTGCTTCCAGGCAATGATCGTGATCTTTCTGCTCTCGCTCTTCATACAGATCCTCCCCCTTCAGGGAAAAGCACAGACAGCCATTACAAACGCAACTTTTGTGGAATGGAGCAATGAGAAGATCGCACGAATCCTTGAAGCGACCAAGCTCGACTCCCAGATCCGAAATAACTCATATTATCAGGAACTTCTCAAATTACAATATAAACTTCAAAAGGAAGTAACGGACGCCGTTTCACCACTTTCATGAAAAACGCTTTTGAAGAACTGGAATTCAATAAAGTAAAAGCGTTGATTTCCACACATTGTGTGTCTCCCCTCGGAGAACGGCTTGTGGAAGACCTCACTCCGCTTCGAGAAAAAACACTCGTAGAAAAAAAACTGTCCGAGCTGCAGGACGTCTTCAATTACCTTGAACAAAGCCACCATTTTGCACTTTCCGGTCTTGAAGACACAGAAATGCTGTTTGAATATTTTGGCAAATACGAGCAGTTCAATATCGACCAGCTCCTCATGTTTGGAAGCAATATCCGTATTGCAAATACACTTAAAAAAGACAGAGATATTTCACCTGAAATTTTTCCCGAACTGCATGCAATTACATCTGCCCTTATCGAAATGAAGGAACTCGAAAATAGGTTTGATAAAATATTCGATTCGGCTGGGGAGATCAAAGATACGGCAAGCCCAATATTATCATCTATCCGAAAAAACAAGCTGAAGGCAAGAAAGCGCATTTACACCGAACTTGAAAGCATTCTTGAGAAAAAGGATTATGAAAATGTAATTCAGGAAAAAGTGGTAACCTTCCGCGACGAGCGCTATGTGATCCCCGTGCGCGAAGGAGGCGTTACGCAGATGAAGGGCATTGTGCACGGACGCTCAAAAACGGGCGCTTCCTTTTATGTGGAGCCCCTCTCTGTTATGGAACTCAACAATTCTCTGAACACGCTCTCTGAAGAAGAAAAACAGGAAATTCATAGGATACTTACCGAACTTTATAATCAGCTGAAAGACAATAAAGAGGAACTGGAACAGAATCTTGGCATTCTCCAAATAATCGACTTCCTTAATGCCTGCGCCCTTTATAGTAGAAGCATTCATGCGCAGATGCCTACCATTATAGACGATACGCGCCTAAGCTTGAAAAATGCCAGACACCCGCTTCTTTTCAACAGTATAAAAGATCCAAAAAATATTATTCCCTTCTCTTTGCATATTGGAGATGAATTCAGGGGGATCGTCATTTCCGGCGTAAATACAGGCGGAAAAACTGTTACGCTGAAAGCAACTGGACTTCTTACCATGATGGCTCTTTCGGGTTTGATGATCCCGGTCGAAGAATCTCAAATCGGGATGTTTACTTCATTTTTTACTGATATAAATGACGAGCAGTCAATTGAGGACTCGATCAGTACTTTTTCCTCACATATAAAGAAACTCAATGCAATTTTTGATGGCGCAGACGGAGCTTCTCTCATCCTTATTGATGAACTTGGCACAGGCACCGATCCTGAAGAAGGCGCTGCGTTTGCACAATCCGTCATGGAAGCGCTGATTGCAAAAAAATCAAAAGTGATCATTACCACACATTTGAATAAACTGAAAATATTTGCATCTGAACACCCCCTTTGCGAAAATGCTTCGATGCGGTTTGATCAGGAAAAACTACAGCCCACCTACCAGCTCGATCTCGGTTTTCCGGGAAACAGCTATGCGCTGGATATCGCAAAGGAATATCATTCTCCGGAAAATATTGTGGCACGAGCCCGGGAACTTATTGATCAAAAAAGCCTGCAACTAAGTGAGCTTCTGAAAAAAACAGAACAGCAAAGGATCCATCTCTCCCAAAAGTTGTATGAATTCGATTTGAAGAATAAGCTTCTTGAACAGCAACTGGAATCTTTAAATAAAAAAGAGCAAAATTGGAAGCAGGTCGAAAAAGAACGAACGCAGAAAGCGCTTAAGGATTCTGAGGAATATCTCTCACAATTGCAACGGGAGTTCGATCACGAAATAGACGAACTGAAAAAACAATTCCGGGCTGAAAAAAATATAGATCATGCCAAAGTACATGACGTTAAAAACAGAATCTCAAAAGAAAGAATTTCGATTGAAAAAAAACAGGATGAGCTCTCCGATATCGAGTTCGTTCCAATAAAAGAAGTCGCAGTTGGCAAAGAGGTCTATATCAAGCCGCTCAAGCTGGTTGGGAAAGTTCATTCTGTTGAAAAAAATTCTGCCCGTGTTCTTGCTGAAGGGCTTACTTACAATGTCAAAAAAGCTGATCTCTTCGAAATTCCAAAAGGCAAAGAGCTCGCTGAACATAAGGAAGATGCTGAGATTTCTATTCATGCTGATATCGACCACGATTTTGCTTTTGAACTCAATCTTATGGGCTTAACTTTCGATGAAGCGCGCATACAGCTGGACAAGTATCTTGACAAAGCGATACTGCTTAATTATCCAAAAGTAAGAATCTTGCACGGAAAGGGAACCGGGCAACTCAGAAAAAAGATATGGGAGCACCTAAAGCATGACCGGCGCATCAAAGAATTTGTCTCAGCCCCGCTCCAGGAAGGCGGAGATGGGGTAACCGTGGTGTTATTAATGTAAAAAATACTTATTATGAAATTATCTATGATTTAGTAATGTAGGAAACTCATGAAAAATATATTCTTAATTATTTCGTTATTATGTCTCTTAAGTTGTTGTTCCGACCCCCCTGAACCCATGTGGGAAAATGCTATCTTTATTATGAACGATGATGGCAGCAATGTAACACATCTGATTGACGATTCTCCGGAAAATGTACAATTTACTCTTGATGATGAGAAAATAATTATAAATAGATTGGGGGGGGGGATTTGGTCTATGAATATTGATGGAACTGATTTACAGAATTTAACTTCCAAATCGGTAGGAAGCGAGTTACCTTCTCTCTCACCTGATAGTACAAAAATCGCATTTTCAACCGGAGATATCTATACTATGAATATTGATGGAACAAACTTACAGAATTTAACAAATACCCCCGATGTGCAGGAAGGTTATCCTTATTTTTCTTTTGACGGCAGCAAAATTGTGTACACGGCAATGCAGGATAGTATTAATTCAATTTATATCATGTATGCAAATGGAGAAAATAAAAACGAGGTTATTTCCAATTCAACAAAATATTATCGTTATAGTTATCCTATATTTAATGTAGATGGCAGCACAATATTCTACAAGCATGCCAAACCGCCCCGAGGACTATACTCCATAAATGTTGATGGTACTAATAATACCTTTCTTTATGAAGGGTATATTGGCTATACTTTCCCTTCAATAACAGCAGATGGAACAAAAATTGTTTTTTATGCGGATAGTCATATTTTTACAATGAATGGAGATGGAACGAATATCACAGAGTTAGTGGTGGGAGGTTCACCGATGATCTCGTCTGATGGCTCGAAAATTGTTTTTGGTGGTGTTAAAATAATGAACAGTGATGGGACGGGACTTACAAAGCTTGAATACGGTTGGGATCCCCGTTTCTCTCACAACAAGTATAATGGCCATTATAAAATTGCCTATACAGGCGAGAGAAAGATTATTAAAGATTCAAACAAAGGAATCGTTTTTTAAGAAAAGAAGAAAAGGAGATAATCATGAAAAATATACTCTTAATTATTACGTTATTATATCTCTTATTTGGTTGTTCCGAAGTCTCTGACCATGAACCGATATTGGTGGGCGCTCTCTTTACTATGGATGACGACGGTGGTAATGTAACATATCTGATTGACGAATCTATAGAAAATGTGCAATTTACTCTTGATGATGAAAAAATAATTATAAATAAATCAGGGGATGGGATTTGGTCTATAAACACTGATGGAACTGAATTAAAAAAAATAACTTCCATATCAATAGGAGATGTGTTACCTTCTCTTTCTCCTGACGGTACTCAAATTTCCTTCGCATCCGGCGATATTTATATCGTGGATATAGATGGTACAAATTTGCGGAATCTTACAAATACACCCAATGTACAGGAAGGATATCCTTATTTTTCTTCAGATGGAAATCAAATTGTTTATACAACAAAGCAAGATAGTACAAATTCAATCTATATTATGGAAGCAGACGGAGGAAATAAAACTGAAGTTTTGTCAACGGCTACAACAAGATATTTTCTTTATAGATATCCAATATTTAATTCAAGTGGCGACACAATATTTTATAAGTATCGCGGGCAACCCCGAGGACTATACTCCATAAATACTGATGGTACTAATAATACCCTTCTATACGAAGGGTATGCAGGGGATACTTTCCCTTCAATCTCAGCAGATGGAACAAAAATTGTGTTTTATGTGAGTAATGATATTTTTATAATGACCGGAGATGGTACGAATATCACAAGATTGGCAGAGGGTGGTTGGCCTATGATCTCTTCTGATGGCTCAAAGATTGTTTTTAGCGGTGTTAATATAATGAACAGTGATGGTTCGGGACTTACAGAACTTGAAGATGGGGGAACCCCCCGTTTCTCTCACAACAAATATAACGACCACTATAAAATAGTCTATCGTTGCGCAAGAGAGATTAACAAAGAAACAAACAAAGGAATCGTTTTTTAATCTTCTCTGTATAAGAGTATCAATTCGTTTGCCAACTATGTACATGAAACTTGCATAAAATTTACTCTTCATTAAATAAAAGTCATGCGATACGACCAAACACTTCTCGAAGATATACGCTCTGCAAACAGCATTGTAGATGTGGTCGGGGAATATGTGCCACTGAAAAGAAGCGGTGCGAATTATACAGCCCCCTGTCCATTCCATAATGAGACCAAACCCTCCTTTATGGTCTCTCCCCGCCTGCAGATATTTAAATGCTTCGGGTGCGGAAAGGGCGGAAATGTCTTCACCTTTCTCATGGAATATGAAAAGATCACGTTTAACGAAGCAGTTAAAAAACTCGCTGACAGGGTCGGGATAAAGCTTCCTGTTTATCAGGAACAATCTAAAGAAGAGAAAAGTCTATACAACTCCCTCTATGGCATTTATGAATCCGCCCTGCGGTATTATCAAAATAATCTCACCGCAAAAGATAATGATGGGCTTGCATATTTGAAAGCGAGAAATATATCGGACGAGGATATCAAGATCTTTCAACTTGGGTTGGCTCTAAAAACACAGTCAGGGCTTCACGGGTACTTAGTAAAAAAAGGATTTTCAAAAGATGCGCTTGCCAAATGTGGATTATTTATAAGCTCAAATGGAGCTCTTCGGGATAAATTCTTTGAACGGATCATGTTTCCTGTATATAGTTCTGACGGCAAGGTGGTCGCTTTTGGGAGTCGAATATATAAAGAAGGTGATGACCGGGGTGCAAAATATCTGAACTCGCCAGAAACTCCCATATACCAAAAACGAAAACATTTATACGGACTCTACCAGACAAAGGACTCAATTATCAAAAACGATTCCGTCCTTCTTGTTGAGGGCAACATCGATCTGATTGCGCTCTGGCACCATGGATTTACAAACGTTGTTGCGAGCCTGGGAACAGCGCTTACTGAAGAACAGGTCAAGCTCCTTTCAAGATATACAAAAAATATTTACATCCTTTATGACAGCGATAGTGCGGGAAAAGAAGCTACTGCGCGCGCTATTAATACATTTATAACTCAGTCTATTTTTCCGAAACTCATCACTCTTCCTCCCAACACCGACCCGGACGACTTCCTCGAAGAACATGGAGCAGGTGCGCTTCGTGACTATATCGATGATGCAAAGACATTCTACAGCTTTATTTATGAGATCAGAAATGCCGGAAAAAATCTCGACTCAAAAAAAAGAGCGCTGACCGAAGTTATCTCTTTCCTCGATCAGATTGGAAGCCCTGTGCAAAAAGAACTTTATGTGCAGGAATGTGCAAACCTTTTTGGAGTAAGTGAAACGAACATCTTCAGGGCATTGCAGGCGCTCAAGAAAAAATCATGGAAGCCCAAAAATCCACTCAATTTGCATGTGGACCCCTATCACGAAGAAAAGGATATTATCCAGCTCATCCTTTCTCATCCGGAACAGTGTGCGGACTATTTCAATGATATTGAAGTTGATTATTTTACTCATCCTCTTATCAGGAAGCTGTTTAAGCTTTTTAAAACCAAAGAGAATCCCGATATCCTTGCGGAGAAAGGTGCTCCCCTCTTGGATTATTTTGATCCAAAAGATGCTGATTTCATTTCTGACCTTCTCTTCGGTGAATTGCCTTTTTCCAGAAATGATTTTGAAAAAATGCTCCTCGGTTTGCAATTAAGAAAGTTAAATGTTGACTTAAATACGCTTAATGAATATATTATAAAACATCCGGATAATGAAGATAAAATTCAAGAAAAGAAAGCTATTAAGCATAAAATAAATCAATTAAAGAAGGACTTTAAAGGCGGTACTGTAAAGAAACTTTTAAGCTAAGTTTTTGTGTGTGCCCGGAGACTTTATGAAGACAATAAGTGAATTTATTGAAGAATTAAAACAGCGCGGGGACGAGAGAGGTTTCATCACCTATGATGAGATCAATCAGTTGCTTCCCGATAACCCGATTTTTTTAGATAAAATTGATGATATTTTTAATGAACTAAAGGACGCCGGACTCGAAATTCTTGATGAAACCATGAAGGGGGACATCCGCAAAAGAAAGCGTACCCCGAAACCTAAAAAAGCTTCTGTTAAAATAAGTTTTTACGACGATCCTGTCCGAATGTATCTGAAGGATATGGGAAAAGTGCCCCTGCTCACCCCTGAAGATGAAGCTCATATTTCAAAAAGGATAGAGGACGCACAAACTACCATCAATAAAATGACACTTAATTGTGGGAGCAGTCTCCGTGAATTTCAAAATGTGATCAAGCGTTACCGCGAAGGCAAGATCAAAATAGATCAGATCTTGAAGATTGAATTCGGCAGCTGGTTTGATAAAGAAAATAACGAGCGCCTTATACGGCTGCTTGATGAACAAACAAAAAAATCACTTGATTACTCTGATGAGATCGAGAAGATCATCAATAAAAAACCCTCTAAGCGATTCAGTAAAACTCAAACCGTTGGCGAGAAGATAAAAGAGAACCGCGATCAGATCATGGCGCTTTTTGAGGAGATGTGCTTCACGGATATGATGATACAGCGCCTTATTTACAGGATCAGCAGCTTGCTTGGCCGTATTAATGTCAGCCTCAACCGCATAAGTGCCGTGAGTAACATTAAGGGCTTTAGTACTGCAAAGATTTGTACTCTGGGTAGAAAAGCAGAAAAAGGAAAACAGGATTTTAACGAAGTCGCAGAATTTACCGGACTCGATCCCCATATCTTTATGGACGCTCTTCGAAAAATTAAGAACAACCGCCGCAAGATCCGCAGGGTAGAACTCGAAACCCGCATGACTGCCGATGAGCTCAAGCGTCTTATGGAGGACATCCGTAAGGCACAGGACGAAAAAGAGCATGCAAAAAATGATATTATAAAAGCCAATGTCCGCCTAGTGATCAGCATTGCAAAAAAATATAACAATCGTGGACTTAGCTTCCTCGATCTTATCCAGGAAGGAAATATCGGGCTTATTCGTGCCGTAGAAAAATACGACTACCACAAGGGATATAAATTTTCAACGTATGCCACGTGGTGGATCAGGCAGACTATCACAAAAGGGATCGCTGACCAATCCCGGACTATTCGTGTACCCGTTCATATGGCAGAGGCGATCAACAAGGTGAATCGTGCTCACAACAAGCTGGTACAGGCACTCGGTCGCGAGCCCTATCCGGAGGAAATCGCACAGGAGCTTGACCTTCCGGTAGAAAAAGTAAAAAGTATTATAAATGTCGCAAAGCGCCCTGTCTCGCTTGATAAGCCGGTTGGTGATGAAGACGGAGACACCACGCTCAGCGATTTCATCGAAGATGACAATATGATCTCCCCGGAGAAGATTGCAGAGAGGACGCTGCTCAGAAAGCAGGTCGAGGCAGTGCTTTCTACGCTCACCAAGCGGGAGCGCCGTGTGATAAAACTGCGATTCGGCATTGGCGACCAGACTCCTCGTACCCTCGAAGAGGTCGGACACATCTTTGATATTACCCGAGAGCGTGTCCGCCAGATCGAGGAAAAAGCAAAAGAAAAACTCCGTCATCACAGCAGGGCAAACATTCTCAAGAAGTATATGGATACTTTTGAGGAATTTAATAGATAAAAACTTAATACCCCAAAGATACATAAAACCCCGAACTGCAATAGTCCGGGGTTTTGTTATTATTAGGAGAAATGGGATTTTATTTAAAGACGACAAACCTTTTTACATCATAGGAGTTGCTTGTTTGAAGCATGTGAATAGGGAAAAAGAAAAAAGCGGGGGTCATAACATTTCATCCGGAACATACTTCGTTCGTCTGAAAAATGATGAACAGGAACTGGTTAGAAAAATCACCGTTCTTAAGTAAAATCGGCCTTGGTTTGTTGTGCTATATATGGTGGTATCATATTTTTGGACAGAGCAATAAGTGTAACTTTAGATGGTCTAAATGGAAACAGAGTTATCAGATATTAGGAGACAAAGATGCAGAAACGGAACAGGTATAGTGGAATATATAAGGCCAGAGTTGCGTTAGAAGCGATACGAGGTGATAAGACATTAGCAGAGTTATCCGAGCAGTATCAGATACATCCGAGCCAGATCGTGAACTGGAAGTCGAAATTAGTACACGAAGCTGTTCGTGTATTTGAAGACAAGCGGCAAAAGAAAAAAGATAAGGATGTACAGGTAGATGAATTATATCGTCAGATTGGTCAGTTAAAAGTTGAGTTAGACTGGCTTAAAAAAAAATCTGGCATTAACAGTTAGGGAAAAAGCAATGCTCATTGATAAAGATACTAAGCATATTCCCATAAGTCGGCAGGCAGCGTTATTAGGAATATCTCGTTCCAGCGTATATTATGATCCGGTAGTAAGCGATAGCGATGTGAAACTGATGAATCTGATAGATGAGATTTATACAAAGGCGCCCTTTTATGGTTCTAGGAAGATCAAGGAACAGTTGAAAAGAATGGGTTATTTTATAGGTCGCAAGAGAGTACAACGGCTTATGTGTATAATGGGCATACGGGCAATTTATCCTCAGCAGAAGACAAGTATTCCTTGCAGCAGTCATAACGTGTATCCTTATTTATTAAGGGATGCTCATGTTGATCGTGTTGACCAAGTGTGGGGAGCAGATATAACGTATATCAGGATGCATAAAGGTTGGTTGTATCTTGTAGCAATAATGGATTGGTATAGTCGCTATGTAGTATCATGGGAGCTGTCGGTGAGTTTGGGAGTAGAGTTTTGTATATCTGCGTTGGAAAGAGCGTTTATGGAAGGCATACCGGCAATCTTCAATACTGATCAGGGTTCTCAGTTTACGAGCAGAGAATTTACTGATATGTTACGTGGTAGTGATATACGCATAAGCATGGATGGACGAGGAAGAGCCATGGATAACATATTTACAGAGAGGTTATGGAGAACGGTAAAATACGAAGAGGTGTACCTGCATGATTATGAGAGTGTAAGGTCAACCAAAGCTAGTATTAACAGCTATATGACCTTTTATAACGAAGAGCGTTTACATCAAGCATTAGGCTATTTAACTCCTTTGGAGGTTTATAGTCGGAATAGGAAAATTGATAAGAGAAGTAAGTCGATTGGATTGCTGATGCCCCGCTCCGCCAGCCAGCTGTCGGATCAGTCCATCAGCAATTATAATGTGATACTATAATAATTATGGAAAAGTTCACTTA
>Ga0268278_1001395_pt1 | contig 14163 bp, 10 predicted proteins | sample saktaG_3_FD_190135 | JGI IMG/M metagenome (GOLD analysis project Ga0268278, IMG submission 190135) | Saline water microbial communities from Sakinaw Lake, British Columbia, Canada - sak_2010_1_5_55m | ecosystem: Environmental > Aquatic > Non-marine Saline and Alkaline > Saline ... | reverse complement strand
ATGCTGCGCATATACGAGACCTTCGTCTTCTACCCCCCTGCGGTGCAGGCTAAAAAGATGCTGATGGCGGGGGAGATAGGTGAGCCGCAGATGCTGCGCATGCATGTCAGCACTGGTTCAACGGATTGCGGATGGGAAGTCCCCATGGACGCCTGGATCTGGCGCTTCAACGAGGAACAGTGCGGGGGAGGTCCACTGGTATTCGACCACGGCTATCATCTTTTCTCGCTGGCATACTATCTAATGGGCCCGATAGAGAGAGTGAAAGCCTGGATCGATCACACTGAGATACTGCCCGGCGTCAACATAGACGCGCCTGCCACTATTATGCTCCAGTTCAAAGCTCCGCGCCGGTACGGAGTATTCGATGTGGAGCACACGCCCAACACTCAAATTCCATCCGATTATTATGTTGACGATGACAGGATTGAAATAATCGGCGATAAAGGCATAATCTTCATCAATCGTTACACGGCGCGGACCGTCGATCTGCCGGAGCTTATGATTTTTAAGGACGGGAAGACCACGCCTATACCGGTCGACAGGGTGGACTGGTCGCACTGTTTCGTTGACTGCACCCGTCATCTGATAGACGTATTGAGAAAAGGAGGAGATCCCGTATTGGACGGCCCGACGGGCAAGTCCGTGCTGCAAATCGACCTGGCGGTTCTGCAGTCGGCAAAAACGGGCAAAGAGGTCAGGCCGGACGAGGTTACAGGGTGATCGATATCATATACTGATGCGACTTATAATACGATATTTAGTGGTGATACCCCGGCAATGCTTGTAAAGGAAAAGACTGAGTGAAGAAGCAGTACGGCTTAATCTGGATTGCCCTGATACTTGTGTTAGTATCGGTGAGCATGTACTTTGTGCATTACCTTATTTTCCATGATACTCACCATATATTCATTTACATGGTGGGTGACCTGGCATTCCTGCCGCTGGAAGTGTTGCTGGTCGGCATCGTGGTGGAGCGGATACTGAGCCGCCGTGAAACCGAGGAAAAGATCAGTAAATTGAACATGGTCGTCAGCGTATTTTTTTCCGAGGTTGGCAGCCCCCTTGCTTCCATGCTCTTGAATGCAACCCCGCAGAAGGGCCTGATTATCGAAAACATGGACGTAAAGGCCAGCTGGAAGGAAGCGGATTATAAAAAAGCCCGGCAGTTCGTGGAAAAAAACACATCGATTGGTTTCGACCGGATGGACATTGCGGCCCTGTCGGATTTTCTGCTCAAGAAAAGGGCATTCATGCTGACACTAATCGAGAATCCAAACGTGCTGGAGCATGAGAGCTTTTCCGACCTGCTGCTGTCGGAATTTCATCTAACCGAGGAACTTGAATCCAGGCCCTCTCTCATCAACCTGACCCCCAAAGACGCCGCGCACATCAACGAAGACATCAAGCGTGTCTACAGGCATCTGATAATCCACTGGTTGAATTATATGCAGCATCTGAAATCAAACTATCCTTACCTCTACTCGCATTACCTGCGTATACATCCTTTCCAGCTTCATCCTTCTGCCATAATTGAATAAGTCTGCAGACAAAACATATAGGCCAGCTAATTATGACGATAAGTCAGGGAAGCTTCTCATAGCAGCTCAGAGTCATTCGAGCAAGAAACGGGCTGTACAATATCCATACGCTGCAGATAACCAAAATTACCTTGACTAATCGATATATCTATTGATAGTCTTATACACGAAAGAGGCCAGCGGCTATCGAGTTTTAGCAGGCTTGGTTTGGTGCAGTGAGGCCGGTGACAGTGCTCGAACGCGGGAGATTTTCCGGTTAAATAAACGGGAGGTAGTATATGGAAGCAATTTGGCAATGGGGAATTAATCTGATCATAGTCATCCAGCAGGGCCACGGTCCCTTGCTCGATAGCATATTTCGCGTTATCACTTTTACTGGTGATGAGCAGTTCTATTTGTTGCTCTTCCCTTTGATTCTCTGGTGTATCGATTACAGTTTTGGCGCAGTGCTGGCCATCTTCTTCCTGATTTCAAACTCTATTAATATCTTCCTGAAAGAGCTACTTCAGCATCCACGCCCTTTCGACCTCAATCCCGACCTGAAGCTTTCTGAGGCCGAGGGCTATGGGCTGCCGAGCGGGCATGCGCAATTGTCGGTCACGGTATGGGGCGCAATCGCCGTCAGAGTGCAGAAGATTTGGTTCTGGATCTTAGCTATTATAGTGGTCTTGCTGATCGGATTTTCCCGTATCTATCTTGGAGTACACTTCCCTACGGACGTTCTTGTTGGCTGGGTTATCGGCTGTATATTGCTCGCTCTTTATATTGTGGCCAGGTCTCCACTGGAGAAATGGCTGTCCGGACTCAATCTCTGGCTGCAGCTTCTGATGGCTATGGTAGTGCCGTTGTTATTGCTTTTATTTAGCCAAAGTGCCGAAGCGTTAACCAGTGCCGGCACATTGTTCGGGGCAGCCGTAGGCCTGGTATTTGCGCGGCGCTATGTTTCATTTAGTGTACGCGGACCGTGGTGGCATCGCGCAGTGCGTTTTATTATAGGTTTTATAGTCTTATTAGCGATTTACCTGGGGCTCAAGGCAGCGTTCCCACCCGGTGGGACTGTAGTGGGTGACATATTCCGTTTCCTGCGCTATTCGCTGGTCGGTGGTTGGTTGGTCATTGGGGCTCCCTGGCTGTTTCGACTTATGCATCTGGCGCCGGCCGCCGATTGAGATAATTCATTATGCTTTAATCGAATGCTGTCTCTCGGGAGGTTATCATGTGGAAAGATGCTCAAGGTTATATAAAGGCCATGCCGGCCTGGAGAAAGTACCTCTGGTTTTCTGTGGTCGCGGCCGGAACCTTGCTGATGATTGCCTTCCTTGTATGGGCCTTTAGCCAGCAGGGAACCACAGGTCTCTTCCGGGTTAATGGCACCTTCCATATCGCTTTCAGCATAATTATCTGCTATGCCATTGCGCTGCCGCTGCTGGCGGTTCTGGATGTTTATCTCGCTTCACGTAAACCGGCAGGGAAAATCCGTCTGCCCTCAATATATATCTTGGTCATAGCTTTCATTGCCATTATTATATCCTCTGTTTTAATGGCATGGCTGATACCTCAATCTTCTCAGCGTGCGGGTGACAAGGCGGTACAATTGCTGATGGCGGACGGCGCCGGCAAATACGGCATCCCGAATTTAGCTGTGACATATTGGACCATCAATCCCACACAAAATATGCTGAAGTGGGGTGAAGGCGATGCCGGCAATATCATAAAAGAGGATAAACCTTCTCAGCAACATGCTTTCATGCTGCGTGATCTCCAACCTGCCACCGCATACTGGTATAGCTTGAATGATGCTGATCCGGTTCAATTTATCACCATGCCGGGAAAAATGAAGCCTCTTCATTTTGCAGTGGGAAGCGATGCTCATTTCGGCGCCGGCACTGCCCGTAACGACCTGACGAGCAAGATGCTGCAGCAGATTGCTAATCCCGCGCATGAATACCAGATGTTCTTCTTCCTGGGTGATCTGGTCGAGTATGGCTTTAACGATGCCCAATGGGAGGAAGCTATTGACGCGTTTTCGACAACCACTGCTAAAATACCGGCTCGGATTGTTGTGGGCAACCATGATACACTCTTCGGAGGAGTAAATTTATATGAAGATTATATGTACCCTCCTACGATGGAGCTACAAACAGGCTCGCCGCTCTGGCAGCGCATTGATATAGACGGCGTCCATTTCCTGATTCTTGATCTTGAATGGGGCACCGACAGCTACACACCGGAACAGGCCTCATGGCTGGAGAAGCAGCTTTCAAGCATACCAGCCGCAGACTGGTGCATTGTTATGAGTCACTGCTATTATTACGCCTCCGGCGGTTACTGGGATTTGTGGCCATGGTACGATGATAAGGATATGATCGACAAACTGGTGCCGTTGTTCGAAAAATATGATGTCGATCTCGTCTTCAGCGGACATAACCACTTGCTTGAACTGTTACAGAAAAATAACATCACATATGTTGTATGCGGCGCCTTCGGCGGTCTACCTGATCCCGATAGGTCGTATGTTTCGCCGGCCAGCATCTGGTATATGGCAAACCAGCAGGCCTTTGTGGATGTTACCGTGTCACAGGATACTGCAACACTAATATTCCGCGGCCCCGATTACATAGAATTGAAATCACTGACGGTATCACGCTGAGCAGCATGGTTGCCGGTGAGACGGGGTAAGTCTCAGATATCGAGATAAAGGAGGCAGGAAGTATATCATCATGGGCTGGAAAGTAGCTTGTACGCAGACAATCGACGAGGGATTAAAGCAGAGGATGCTGGAGAAGGTTGAAGGGGGAACCTTCGGATTAAGGGACCTTCAGGATTTCTTGACGCTTTTTACACAGGTAGCCAACAGCTGCGACGAAACCCGCGATGAAGTGCGGGGATTCAACCGCCGGTTCCAGTTTAGATTATCAAATTATCCCGACATCTGGTTGAGCATCCAGGGCGGGAGTTTCGAAATGGGCGAGGGCGGTATTGATTCGCCAGATATAATCCTGGAGATGGATGCCAAGCTGGGCGCGGGTGTTTTCACGGGCCAGGTTGATGCGACCGTGGCGTATATGAACGGGGAATTGAAGGTGGATGGGAGCCTGCCCGACGCGATAAAGTTTCGCACACTGGTCGACATGGTACGGGAGGAACTGGACATGGAGCCGGGCCAGGCGCCTGCCTCAGTAGATCGCGCCGCTCAAGAATCTCAAAAGAAACCAGCTTCCCAGCGCAGGGCGGGCAAAGATACCAAAGGCAAATACGTCAAATTCGGCATTATAGGCGCGGGATCGGTCTGGGATTTCCACAGGTCCGCGTGTGAGGATTCACCCTATCTTAGGTTTGTGGCAGTATACGATAAAAACCAGAAGCACGCTGAAAAGGTAGCCAGAAGGTACAGGGCCAATAAGATGCAGGCTTTCAGCGACCTGGACCAATTCCTTAAAAGCGACATCCATGCAGTGCTGATCATGGTGCCGCATATCCACCATGCCGACCTCGTATCGAGGGCTGCCGCTGCGGGCAAACATATTCTGTGTGAAAAGCCTATGGCCACAACGACCGAAGATTGCGACCGCATGATAAAGGTGGCCCGTGACGCGGGAGTGAAGTTCATGATCGCGGAGAATCACCGCTTTTTGCCAGCGCACCAGTATATACATGATGCTATTCAGAAGGGATTGATCGGCGATGTCCACCTGGTCAGGGCTTATGAAGGGGTCAGCGAAATCGAGGGCATGAGCCAGCCGGATTCCTGGAAGGGAGATCCGATAAAATCCGGCGGCGGGGCCTTTATGGATATGGGGGCGCACAAATTTGCCGCCCTCGAATGGATCCTTGACGACCAGGTGGAATCCATCTACGTGACACTTTCCAAGCAGGCCACCAATCTGCCCGAGAAAGCCGAGGACAACGCCATGGCTATGGCCCGCTTCAGCAAGGGCGCTGTAGGCGAAATCGTGGTGAGCTTCACCCAGGTAACACCCGCCTTCAACAGCCTGGAGATATATGGCAGCAAAGGGACGATTTTGGAGAACCATATGTGGGAGAGAGCCGTGCGTATATATTCCAGCCACGATGCCATGGGGGAGAACAAGAATCAGTGGTACGAGCCCGATATCGAGCATGGCCCATTTCCTTCATATTACAACATCTCAATGCGCTGCGAAGACGAATATTTCGCACAATGCATACTGGAAAACAGGGAGCCGGACTTTACTCCCGAACAGGCCAAAAGCGCGATTACTGCAGTGCTGATGGGATACATGTCGGCCCAGACCGGCAGAGCCGTGACGCGCGCAGAAATAACCACTATCGAGAAGACGGCGGGGACTGAGAGCATTTTACATAAACTTGCCGAACATATCCCCATAAATAAGAACCTGCCGGAGGTGAAACGAGTGACGGCTATTGGATTTAACCGAAAGCGAATGGAGCAGATACTCAATAAGCACGACCTGGAATTAATAATCGTCACTTCGCCGGTCAATGTTTTTTATACCAGCGGTATGCCCATCCTGCATGCCAGCCCCAACCCCATCCTGTTTGCTTTGAGTAATCAGTATCCCAACGTAGCTATGTTCAACCGCGACGGCGGTTCGGCGTTGTTCAACTGGGACCTCTTTCAGAGCGTGGATAAGTTCTCGTGGATAGCCGACCACAAGGGTACCATCGGCCAGAAAGAGACCGTCCGCGCGATCATGACAAAGATTAAGAAATGGGGGATGGAAGGCAAACGCATCGGCGTTGAATCCTTCGCCCCCAAATATCTGCTTGACTACCTGGCCCAAAAAAATCCCGCCGCCGAAATCGTGACGGCGGATTACGTTCTGCTGGAGATGCGTTTAATCAAGAGCGACGAAGAGATTAAACTGATTGAGAAAGCCACGCAGGTCACGGAGAATGCTATTACCGCCTGTATCAAGGCGACCAGGGAAGATATGACCGATAATGATTTCCTGCTGCTGGCGCGAAAGACGATTATAGAAGAGGGCGCCGAGGTGTGGGACCACCTTACGCTGAGCATCGGGGAATCCGATCCCGAGGCGCCGGGCATCGGCACTGTTGTAAGGAAGGGCGATATCTGCCGCTTCGATTTCGGAGCGACTTACAAGGGATATGTCTCCGACGTCAACCGTCACGTCGTCATCGGCCCGGTGCCGGGCGAAGCGAAGGAGATCATCGATCGCCTCATCGTGCTGCAGGAGTATTATGAGAAAAACGTCAAGCCTGGTGTGAATATCAGACAGTTGAATGCGGAAGCCGATGCTTTCTATAAAAAGCTGAAGTCCGGGGGATTAACCATGGCCATAGGGCACAGCATCGGGCTGGAGTGCGAGGAACAGCACCTCTTCGGACCTTTGCAGGTGCTGGACCGCCCCTTTGAAAAGAATATGGTGTTCGAGATCGAGGCCTGGGAGTCATTCGGGAAGATACTCATCGGTGTGGAGGATTGCTACGTGGTCACCGATACGGGACTTCGCAAAATCACAACGCTCGACAAGCAAATCATCAGCCTGTGATACGCCGGCTGCCGCTGACCGGTAATCTGGATATGAGGAGAAAATGATGGACCCACTTATCATTGTCGCCACACCCAATACCTGCTGGCTGAAGCCGGGTGTGGATTATCCTAAAACGCCTGCAGCGATTGCAAAGGAGGCTAAACTCTGCCTGGAGAACGGAGCTGCGGTATTGCATCAGCATGCCGAAGGGCAGTGGAAAAAGGTCATCCGCGCCGTACGCGCCTCCTGCGACATTATAGTCCAGAGCGGTATGTCCAGCCTGGAGATCGAAGATCGCATGGACTGCTTCAGGGAAAAATCGGACATGCTCTCCATTATACTCAACCACCATGACGAAGTTTTCACCGAGGTCGATTGCCTCAAGCTTCATTCCAGACAGGAGCTTGAGAGATACGCGCAGCTTTGCGCGAAGTATCGCGTAGCGCCCGAGTTCGAGGTGTGGCATTCAGGATCTATCTGGAACCTGAACCACCTGATCAAAAAGAAGCTGCTCAGACGTCCCTATATAACCACTCTCTTTTTCGGCTGGCCGGGAGGCACATGGTCGCCGCCCACTGTCGAGGAATACCTCTACCGGCGTCGACTCCTGCCGCCGGGCTGCGCTGTTACCGTGAGCATCATGCATGAGGATCAGATTAAGATACTCACGGCGGCCATCCTGCAGGGGGACCACGTGCGTGTGGGCACGGAGGACTACCCCTACTTAAAGTCCGGCAAATTAGCGAAAACGCACGAACTGGTGGCAGAGATTGCATCGATCTCGCGCTCTCTGGGGAGGCCGGTTGCCAGCGTGAAGCAAGCGAGAAAAACGCTGGGTATTGAAAGGAGATGAAACGATGAATGCGTCCAAAAAAGTTTCTGTAGTCACGGGCGCCGCCAACGGTATAGGCGAGGCTGTTGCGCGGCTGTTTTCACGCAAGGGGTACGCTGTCGCCATGCTGGACGTCTCCGGCCGCGGCAACCAGGTCAGGGATGAGATCAAGGCCGGGGGTGGCGAATGCACCTTCTGGCAATGCGATGTGGCAAGCGAGAAAGATGTCGCCTCGTCCGTGAAAAAGATAATGCAGATGCACGGCCGCATTGATGTGCTCAACAACAATGCCGGCATCGTGCTGGTGCGTCCCCTGGACGAGATTGGATGGGAAGAATACCAGCGGGTGGTGGATGTAAACCTGGGGGGCATCTTCCTCCTCTGCAAGCACGTAATACCCGTCATGAAGCAGCAGAAGTGCGGCTCCATCGTGAACATGGGCTCGGTCTCGGGCCACGTGGGGCAGATCGACCATTCTCTCTACGGCGCGACTAAAGGCGCTGTGATCGCGCTCACCAGGGCGCTGGCCTGGGAGCTGGCCCCGTGGAACATACGTGTAAATTCGGTCAGCCCCGGCTCCGTGGACACACCCATGCTGCGGAGCGATATACAGATAGAATCGGCTAAAACCGGAAAGTCGTTCGAAGAGGTCAAGAAGATCAGGGAGGCCGAGCAGGCCTTCAAACGCTGGGCAGACCCGTCCGAGATCGCCGAGTCGATATATTTCCTGGCAGGTGACACGGCATCCTTTATTACCGGCAGCGACCTGCTGGTCGACTGCGGCTGGGTGGCGAAATGAACTTGAAGCCGAAGGCGATGCAGCCTGCAGGAAATAGCCGGGAGGTATCGTAAGATGGGGGAACGGTTCCTGGTCACGGGGGCGACGGGGTGCATAGGAGCCTGGACTGTGCACAACCTGGTCCGCGCAGGTGTCTACACATGTGCACTGTTCAGGTCGGACTCGCTGCACCGGTTGAAATTGATCATGAGCGAGAAGGAATTGGCCGCTGTCGAATTCGCCGGTGGCGATATCACCGACCTCAATGCCATTGAGCGTATTCTGACCGAACATAAAATCACGCATATCATCCACCTGGCTGCCATGCAGTTCCCATTTTGCAAGGCTGATCCGCCGCTGGGCGCTGAAGTGAATGTCCAGGGCACGGTAAATATCTTTGAGGCGGCCGGGCGCTGCGGCATACGCAGCCTGGTCTATGCCAGCAGCACGGCTGTTTACGGCCCGTGCGAAGAGTATCCCTCCGGGCCGCTGGCGCACGACGCGCCGCTCAAGCCGCGCTCGCACTATGGAGTTTACAAACAGGCTAACGAGGGGACGGCGCGCGTATACTGGCTGGACAACGGCATTTCCAGTGTCGGGATACGTCCTTACGTGGTCTACGGCCCCGGCAGGGACCAGGGCATGACGTCTACACCCACCAAAGCCATGCTGGCTGCGGCAGCGGGAAAGCCTTACAACATCTCGTATGGGGGCCGTTTTGGTTTCCAATACGCGGATGATGCGGCCAGGGCTTACATCGAAGCTACGCGCGTGGACTTCAAGGGGGCCGAAGTTTACAACCTGGGAGGCGAGACAGTGGGTATGGACGATATAGTCAGGGAGATCGAGGCCGCCGAGCCATCCTCCAGGGGTAACATCACGTACTCAAACAGCCCTCTTCCATTCCCGGCGCAGATCGACAATATGCCCTTTGTCAAGCTGCTGGGCGTACTCCACGTGACGCCGCTGGCGGTGGGAGTCGGGGAATCCATTAAAATATTTAAAAAGGCTCTGGCTGAAGGCAGCATAACATCCGAGCGATAAAATTAGGCGCCTATTAACGGTTATATAGCTCCGCTTCAGAGACCTTGCGCCTTATTTTTAAAAATTCTGAAATAATGCTGAGTCATAGACATCCTGTCCGGCTCAAAGTAGAAGCTGAACTTAAAAGGCGCCTTGTGTAGTCTTGTCTCGGTGCCGTCACTATTTCATTTGAAGCGGCCACTTCAATAATCCGGCCATCCAGCATTACAGCGATCCTGTCGCTCACTTTTCTGGCAGCAGCTATGTCGTGTGTGATATAAAGCATGCTCAAGCCCCGGTGCTCCTGAAGATTTAACAAGAGCTTCAGAATCTTGGCGCCGACACTGGCATCGAGGAAAGAAGTAGGCTCATCCGCAATTAGCAGATCAGGGTCCAACACCAGCGCCCGGGCTATGGCGACGCGTTGCATCTCGCCTCCACTCAGATGATGGGGGTATTTATACAGAAAGTCATCGGTCCGCGGCAGCTCGACTTCTTCGATTGTCTGAATAGCCTTGCTTTTTCTTTGTTCCTGGTCGCCTATCGATTGAATTTCCAGCGGTTCCATAACTGACTCAAGGACAGACAGTCGATGACTAAGAGATTCGCCGGGGTTCTGAAATATCATTTGAACCCTCCTGTAGAAGTCTTTCCCCCGGCTCACTATTGGTTTACCATCGAAATACAAAGAACCTCCGGATGGAGCATAAAGGCCGATAATCGTCTTGGCAATAGTTGTTTTCCCCGAACCGCTTTGCCCGACCAGCGCTAGTATTTCTCCCGCTTCGATATGCAAACTCACCGAATCGACCGCTTTTAGAGAGTCGAATGATTTGGACAAATTAACAGTCTCCAGAATCGTGATAATGCCTCCGCGGTGACAGGCGACGCCGCGCCCATCTATCAATGCAAGCTGTGGCATTTCTCTGGAGCATATATCTATTGCCTGGGTACAGCGTGGATGGAACGGACAACCGCTTACCGGCCTTGTCATTCTTCCCTTGATACCCTGAAGGTCCTTTACTGTGGTCATGTTGGGATAGGCGCGGACCAGCGCCCTGGTGTACGGATGTCTGGGACGTCGTAGGACTTCCTGAGTCGGACCGGTTTCCAGTATTTTACCGCCATAAAGCACGGCGATCCTGTCGGATAGCCGGCTGGCAGTATCAAAGTCATGGGTGATGACCAACTGAGCCCGCTTCCTATCGATTTGTCTCAGCAAATCGCCGAGCTCTTCCCTGGTGGTAACATCGAGTGATGAAAGCGGCTCATCCAGGATAAGGAGATCCGGGTCATTGGATAGCGCCATCGCCAGGAGGACCCGCTGCTGCTCGCCGCCGCTGAGCTGGTGAGGGTAAGCAGAGAAACGATTTTGGGGCAGTCCGAAATAGGACAGCAGTTCCCGGGCTTTTCTCCGGGCGTCATCTTTGCTTTTTAGCTTATGCTCAACTATCGGCTCGGAAACCTGATCCAGAACATTATGTACCGGATTCAGCACGTTGTTCACGTTCTGGAAGACCATGGCAACGCGGTTCCACCTTATCTGCTGCATCTCCTTTTCGGATAGTGCTGTAATATCCTTTCCATCAAGATTGATGGTGCCCTTAACTTTGCCTTCGGTTAAACGCATGATACTCAGCCCCAGGGTAGTCTTCCCTGTCCCGGATTCGCCGATAACAGCCAGTGTTTCTCCGGCGTCCAGCGCCAGGTCTACGCCATTGAGAACCGTATCATTACCATAATTTACGCGCACATCTTTTATCTCAAGCAACTGCTTCACCTCTCAGTCTGGGATCCAGAACTGACTCGGCGGCATGGCTGATGAAAGTCAGCCCGATTATGGTTAAAGATAACGCCATCCCGGCAGGCACCAGCCACCATTGCCAGACATTAAGGTAAGTAAATCTCATAGCATCATGCATCATCGTGCCCCAACTTATCAGCATGGGGTCACAAATTCCCAGAAAAGCAAGACCTGCCTCCACAAAAACTGCTCTTCTTACTCCGTAAATGAACTCAACCAGCAATATAGGCGTAAGCTCCGGCAGTATATGCCTCCGGGCAATGTAGAAACGGCCGGCGCCAAATGTCGCGGAGGCTTTAACATGTCCTTCTTCCTTCAAAGCAAGTGCTTGCGCGCGTATTACGCGTGCACCGCCCTGCCAGCTCAGTAACGATAGAAGAAATATGAGTACTAACACGTTAGGCCTGACATATGCCGCTACCAGGATTACTGCTATCACCATGGGGATGATAATGAGAGCGTCGACTATCCTCATCACCATACGTCCGTAAAGCCCGCCGATGATGGCTGCCGACAATCCGAAAAAAATACTGAGAATAAGGCTCAGTGTGCCGACACCGAACCCGACGAGCAAAGATATCCTGGCGCCATACAGCAGCTGGCTCCAGATATCCTGTCCGACATGGTTGGTGCCCAGCCAGTGACTCAACGAAGGAGCGAGTAACGATGCGGCAGACTGCTGGGTGGGATCATAGCGGCTTAATACAGGGGCCAGAATAGCAACTGCTATCATCGATACCAGGATAATTATACCTGTCCGTCCGAAGTTGCTTTGTTTTATTTCCTGCTTCAGGTCAATATGCATGAATCACCCTCGGGTCCAGCTGCGGATATAGGAGATCGACCGCGAAATTCGCCAGCAGGACTGAGATGGTTACTATCAGGAACACGCCCTGAATAATGGGATAGTCGCGGCAGAGCAGCGCCTGGTAGGTAAGTTGCCCTACTCCGGGATAGGCAAAGACCAGCTCAACGAAAAGAGCGCCGATAACCACTCTGCCCATCCAGATCCCGGTCATGGTAACCACAGGCAGCATGGAATTCCTGCCGGCGTGCCGGTATTTCAACACATTCTGAGACAATCCCTTGGCCCGGGCGGTTAGCATGAAAGGCGCTTTTAGCACCGAGATCATGGTATTCCTGGTGAGAAGGTAGCTACCAGCCAGATGTGCCAGGGTTAATGCGGCAACGGGGAGCGCCATATGTTTCAGTACGTCCAGTACCAGAGGCAATCCTGAAAGTCCGGAGTAAGGTGTCAGCGCACCGGCCAGGGGACAAATCCCCAGGATCACACCAAAGATGATTAGGAGCACCATCCCCAGGAAGAAATCGGGAAAACCGTTCAGGCTCATTAATCCGGTCAGTATGGTGCGGTCGGTCTTTGAGCCGCGCCGCCAGCCGGATTCTATTCCCAGTATTATTCCCAGAAACGTGGAGATAATCAGCGAGGTACCAACAATAAGCAATGTCCAGGGCAGGCTACCTAGAATTACCTTGAGCACCGGGGCATTGTAGTAGTACGAATAGCCCAGGTCCCCCTGGAACAGGGCTAGAAAGTAGGCGCCAAACTGATCCCACAGGGGTTGCTCAAGAGCAAAACGCTCCACCAGTTGCGCCTTCAGTTCCGGCGTCATGGCAATTAATGCCTCATCACCATAGATTGCCATTAGCGGGTCTCCCGGCATCATCCTGGGCAGAACGAAACTCAGCGCCAATATGAATATAAGGGCAATGACATAGGTAACCAGATTCTGTCTCTTTATCACTTTTCCCGGGCAATCTCCCGATAAATCTGCGTCATCCAATCGGCCACGGTTACATTTTCAGCTGCATAATAGCCGGGGTTAAACGGCTTGATATCTATAAGAGGACTTCCATCAATAGCGTCCAGCCCCTGCACCTTGAGGATATTTTCCTTGCGTTCCAGCAATCGGACTACCATGGCGCAAACAGGATTGGGACGCGCCGGGCTGCAGCTGGCGTAAACCCCCACCAGCGGCAAGTCCTTTCTGCCCATAGGATGTACCCTGACTAATGAACGTCCGCCCTCGTCAACAAGATGCGCCCAGTAGAGCACCAGAAGGTGAGAGAAGTTTTCTACGCCATCAAGGATACCAGCCAGGCTGCTGTCGATTACAAGCTCCGAAACCCGGCTTTGACGCTCTCGCTGCTTCTCCCTTGACTTTGACCGCCAATCCAGATCGCCGGACTTAGCAATCAAACTTGGCTGATCTATATCGTTTTTGACCACTCCTACAGGTTTTAGCAACATATCAGGTAAATCCTGGATACGCTGCAATTTCGCGGGTGATTCTACTTCTCCCTTTCCTTCTTTTGATAGGAGAGCGTCTACTTCTTTCCTGATAGTTCTATAAACTTTTTCCTCAATATCCTTAGAGGGCAGCATCTTCTCCTTTTGGATGCCAAGCAGGGAGGTAAGCTCAATATAGCGGTCAACACTCATCCCCTCCCTCTCGATCAGCTTGGCGCCACACTTTACACCGCAGGCATCAATCAGGATTCGCCTCTCTGATTTTATCGTAATTTCCTTAAGCTTCCACGGCACAATTACAGCAGGCAGACATCCCACCTTGACGTCATCCGGGTTTTCCTCCCATATCTTGATACACGCTCTTGAGGCAGCGACGCCCGTTGCACATCCACCGTAGCAGGTAAAAACCAGAAGC
>Ga0268278_1001393_pt1 | contig 14167 bp, 11 predicted proteins | sample saktaG_3_FD_190135 | JGI IMG/M metagenome (GOLD analysis project Ga0268278, IMG submission 190135) | Saline water microbial communities from Sakinaw Lake, British Columbia, Canada - sak_2010_1_5_55m | ecosystem: Environmental > Aquatic > Non-marine Saline and Alkaline > Saline ... | reverse complement strand
TTACCTTGCTACAAAAATACCCCGAAGACAGCACAGGCATTCATCAAATACCAGATGAAGAACTGGCAATTCTTAGAAAACTTATGGGAGAAGAGGAAGAATAAAGTTTGTAGAATTTAGAGTTTTTCTTTTAATTTCGAGAGAAATGTAAGGGCTTGGATAGGGGTAAGTGCATTCACATCCAGATTTTTTAATTCTTCGATAAGAGCTCGTTCTTTACTTGTTTTCTGAGAGAGCACTTCGATAAAAGACGTTTGGTTGATCTCTGCTTTTTTTCGTTTTGTCTTTTCAAGAATGCTGGATTCGTTGAATTCACTCTTTTCGAGTTCTTCGAGAATTTCCTGGGCACGTGCAATGACCTTTTGAGGAATACCTGCAAGTTTCGCGACCTGGATGCCATAGCTCTGATCTGCACTGCCTGGCACCACTTTTCTTAAAAAGATGATCCTGTCCTGATATTCTTTGGCAGTGATATTATAATTCTTCACTCCCTTATACACATTGGAAAGCTCTGTGAGTTCATGATAATGCGTAGCAAAGAGCGTTTTCGCAGCGATCTTCTTATTTTCATGGAGATATTCTACCACTGCCCAGGCAATGCTCAATCCGTCAAAAGTGCTCGTACCTCGTCCGATCTCATCGAGGAGAACAACACTGCGGGGAGTCGCATTATGAAGTATGTTGGCAGTTTCGATCATCTCTACAAGAAATGTGCTCTGTCCAAGCGCCAGGTTGTCGGAAGCACCCACACGGGTAAATATTTTATCAACAATACCTATCTTTGCAGAAGCAGCAGGAATGAACGAGCCCATCTGTGCCATGATTATGATCAAGCCGACCTGCCTTAAATAAGTAGATTTACCTGCCATATTAGGACCTGTAATGAGCAGTATCCTGTCTGAAGAATTATTCAGAAAAGTATCATTTGGAATGAACTCGTTGCCTGCAGAGAGTTTCTCAATGACCGGATGCCTTCCATCTTCAATATTTATCTCATGACCGTCATGAATTTCGGGTCGGATATAATGATTATAATACGCAATCTGAGAAAGGTTCGTGAGCACATCGAGAGTAGAGATGACCTCTGAGAATTGCTGAAATCGGGGAATGAAATTTTTCAGATTTTCCCGGATTTCAATGAAAAGTGCATACTCCAGTTGTGTACTGCGTTCTTCAGCGCCGAGAACCTGGTTTTCAAATTCCTTCAACTCGGGTGTTATATAACGTTCTGCATTTACCAGTGTCTGCTTGCGAATATAATCTTCCGGCACTTTGTCGAGATATGATTTCGTTATCTCGATGTAATAACCGAATACACTGTTATAGCGCACTTTCAACTTAGGAATTTTAGTTTTTTCGATTTCTTTCTGCTCAAGTTCCGCGATCCATTTTTTGCCGGTCTTACTCTTGTCCCTCAGCTCGTCCAGCTCTTGGTTATAGCCCTCTTTGATTATCCCGCCATCCTGTAACGTGAGTGGAGCATCATCTTTCAAAGCATTCTCAATGATAAGTATTACTTCATCAAAATTTTGGATGGAAGCGAATAAAGATTTGAGCAATTCGGAGTCACAACCCGAGATATGTTCCGACACGGGCTGAGCCAATGAGAGATAATTTTTCAGCGCGATCAGGTCACGGGGATATGCTTTATTTGTACCTAACTTGCTTATGATACGTTCGATATCACCAATTTCGGAAAGTATTTCTATGATGCTATTACGTGTGCGGCTTTTATCGAGAAGTTCATCGACACTGTCGTGACGCTGGATGATGAGCTCCTTTTTCATCAGTGGATTGAGCATCCAATTGACCAGTTTTCGTCCGCCCATAGGAGTTTTCGTCTCATCCATTACCTCAAGAAGCGTGCCATGCTGGGAACGTGTGCGCATGGATTCCGTGAGTTCGAGATTATGTCTGGATAGCGCATCCACCTGCATGAATTGCCCTTCCGAATAGAAGCTGAGTGTGTTGATGTGAGAAAGATCACTATCTTTCAAGTCTTTGATGTAAGACAGAATTGCTGCTGATGCGCAGACCGCAGTGTTTTTTTCCGAAAGTCCGAATCCTTCGAGTGAGAGGATATTAAAATGGCTTTTTAGAATATCTTTAGATTCAGGAAATTCGTAACGCCAGGTTTCATATTCTGTAAAAGCAGGATTATAAAAAAGACTGATCTTTTGCTTAAAATCAGATTCTATTGTTTCCGGAATAAGAATTTCCGTAGGATGAATTCTTGCAATTTCATCGACAAGTCTATCGAGGGGAACTTCCGTGCAGGTAAATTCGCCAGTAGAAATATCTATAGATGCAATGCCGCAGGTTGTTTTCCCTTCATACACTGCACTGAGGTAATTATTTCCTTTTCCCTGAAGAAAATTTTCTTCGAGAATAGTTCCCGGAGTGATCACTTCGACGATTTTTCTTTTTACAAGTTTTTTTGCTTTTTTCGAATCTTCGACCTGCTCGCATATTGCGACTTTTACTCCCTGGTCCAATAATTTTTTCAGATAATTTTCGAGCGCATGATAGGGGAATCCGGCAAGAGGAACGGGATTTTTCTTATTTTTATCTCTTGTTGTAAGTGTTATTCCCAGTAGCTTTGAAGCTCTTTTTGCGTCCTCAAAAAAAGTTTCATAAAAATCTCCCATTCTGAAAAGCAAGAGTGCGTCAGGCTGCTCCTTTTTGATGGAAAGGAACTGCTGAATGAGAGGTGTATGTTCGTGCGGAAGGTCAGGAGAGATCTTTTTTGTCATGGTTTTTTATACACGTATGAGCTGATGTTTTCTTCTGCAAGCCGCTTCTTTTTATAGAGTGCTTCTTCTTCAGTTGAATAGGGACCGACACCAACTGCATAATAAATTTTTCCGTTCACGGATTTTGTAAAGACAAACGTGTTTTTCACACCCATTTTTTTATACTCTTCCTCTGCCTGATGAGCTTGGGTTGAGCTGTCCAGAGCAGCAAGCTGAACGATATATTTCTTCTCAAGAAGCTCATCTGTCTGGGGTAAAGTCGTGAGAGAAGATGAATAGTGCCCCTGTTCGATCAAAGAAACGAGCTGCTGTTCTGCAAGAGGTGAATACTGTGAATACGGATAGTCATTTGTAAGTGTTTTGTAATGGGTAATCGCATCAGTATATTCTGCCCTTTTTTCATAACTCAATCCCATCAAATAAAGTATGTAGGGATTAAAGTTGCTGTTTGGGTTTTCTTCCTGTATTTGTGAGAACTGATCGATAGCTTTCGAATACTGCCTGAGTTCGTAATAAGCAGTACCGCAATTGAGCATTGCAAGCTCTCTCTGGGAAGAATCAAGAGATATGTTGATGAACTCTTTATATGAAGTGATCGCAGGAAAATACTCCGCATTACAAAAAAGTGCTTGCGCTTTCATGAAGAGAGCTTCTGAGTAATACAAAGAGAAGGTTTTTGTAAACAGTTTTTCCGAATACTGCTTCGCTGCTTTCCAATCTTCATGAGTCAGACTGATCTTCGCAAGATGGATGAGTGCCCTATCGGTATATGCGTTTTCTTTCTCTTTCAGTATTTCTTTATAATAAAACGAAGCATCATTTGCATTATCCGCACATTGTCCCAAGAGATAGAGTATTTCGACTTTTTCTTCGTCAGCGTTACACTGCGGGAGCATAGATTTCAACTTTTGAAAGGCAGTAGTATACTCATTCTTTGAGATATGATTATATATGACAGAAAGGGACTGCCCCCATAAGGACATCAAGCAAACGGAGAAAAAGACTATGATCAGGCAGATAGTTTTTTTCATAAACAGAATATTAGCTGCTCATTAATTTTAGGAATTCCTGATTATTCTTGGTTCCTTTCATCTTGTTCTTAAGAAGTTCTATCGCATCATAGGGATTTTGATTTTTGAGGATCTTACGAAGAATAAATACACGATTTCTCACTTCGTCGGAGAGGAGCAGCTCTTCGCGTCGCGTCCCGGAAGTGATAAGATCGATTGCAGGGAACATACGCAGGTCACTGATGGAGCGGTCGAGTACAAGCTCCATATTACCAGTGCCTTTGAACTCTTCGAAAATAACCGTATCCATTTTACTTCCTGTGTGAATGAGAGCGGTTGCCATAATAGTCAAACTGCCGCTTTCTTCTGTGTTACGTGCGGCTCCGAAGAAGCGTTTCGGTTTGTGAAGTGCATTTGCATCGACACCACCGGAAAGTACTTTTCCGCTTGCAGGCATGAGAGTGTTATATGCTCGGGCAAGACGTGTGATACTATCAAGCAATATAACCACATCGCGTCCGTATTCAACCATTCTCTTTGCCTTTGCCATGACCATTTCGGCAAGGCGCACATGATGATGTGCGGTTTCATCGAAAGTGGAGCTGACAACTTCTGAGTTTTCAGGTTTGACGATGCGCTTCATTTCAGTGACTTCTTCCGGACGCTCATCAACAAGAAGGATAATCACATATACTTCAGGATGGTTTGTGAGGATTGCATTTGCAAGCTTTTGAAGCAGCACTGTTTTTCCTGTGCGGGGTGCAGCAACAATGAGTCCTCTTTGCCCTTTTCCAATCGGTGTGAAGAGGTCGATTATCCGTGTTGAAAGTTCGTCCTGATCGGTCTCCAGGTTGAGTTTTTCTTCGGGATAAAGCGGTGTCAGATAATCAAAATTCGGGGTTTCATATGCGCGCAACGCCGGTTCGTTATTGATCGCATCAATTCTGATGAGAGCGAAGTATTTTTCATCTTCTTTTGGTGAACGTACAGGTCCGGAAATGATATTTCCCTGTTTGATGTGAAATTTTTTCACCTGGGCTTTGGATACATAAATGTCGCTTGGTCCGCTTATATAATTGGATTGTGGCGAGCGCAGAAAACCGTATCCTTCGGGGGTAAGATCGATCACACCTGTGGTGAAGACCAATCCTTCATTTGCTGCCTGAGCATCGAGGATCGCGAACATTAAAGCTTCTTTATTCATAGTTTTAAAGTTCTTTATTTCATAACCTTTTGCGATCTTGTGAAGTTCAGGTAAGGTCATTTTTTGCATTTCTTTTAGATCAATTAAATCTTCCATAATACTCCTAAATATTTATGATTTTTCATTTTTATTTTTTCTTTGTTTTATTTTAAAATTTTCTTCAGCCGCTGATTTTCTAATGTATAAGGGTTCTACCTTTGCAATGTCATCAGCTTCATACATGTCACAGCCCTTATTGTTTTCTATGATATCGATCAAGGATGCAGCCTTCGGATAACAGTTAATTTCCTTTGCGAAGTTCAGAATGGCATCAGTATCAAACAACGCTTGTTTTATTTTGGAGTTGACTTGTCCAATAATTAGTGTTTCATTATCTACAATTTTCATAATTTGTTCAAGCTTCGCAAAAGCAGGTGCGTGTATTTCAGTAAGTTCCGATGAATACACAGCAAAATAATATTCATCCCTTCCTGCATCCATGAGTGCACAAATATTTGATGAAACCGATGAGGCATTGTTCGCAAGAGATCTCAGTGTTGACGTTGCGTACAAAGGTATTTTCAAACCGAAACAGAGTCCTTTGGCAGTAGAGAGCCCGATACGTAGTCCTGTAAAAGAACCCGGTCCGACTGAAACCGCTATCGCTGAGATGTCTTCAAGCTTCATATCTGTTTGAGCAAGCAGGTTTTCAACTGTGGGCAAGAGGCGTTCCGAATGAGTCTTTTTTGCTCTGATGGTCACATCTGCAACGATCTGACCATTACTGGAGAGAGCAATACTTTCGTAAGCTGTGGAAGTCTCAAAAGCGAGAATGTTCATATCAGCAGTTATTTACCGGTTTGTCTCCAAGAGGATTGCTGGAAACCTTTGCGGATTGGTTGGGATGAGGAACGACGCAGAGAAAGCGTAATAGAGTATCGTCAGTGTTTTTGAATTGATGTTTTAAATGTGGTTCAACAAAGATGACATCCCATTGCTGAAAGGATCTTTCTCCTTCTTCTATAACCAACACGCCTGTGCCCTGAAGTACGAAAACTTCATGTTCCCATTCATGTGAATGAAACGGTGTGTGTCCACCAGCTTCGACCTCAAACATACGCATAGCAAAATGAGGAGCGTTATCCTTTTTTGAAATAAGCCATCTTATCTTTGTTCTATCTGCACCCTCTATATTCACGTCTTCCAGAAGGACATCGTTGAAATGGGTGATTTTCATGGTTACCTCCAGATTTCTGAGCACCATTTAATTGTGATGTATTTATTAACTTTATTATTTCGAAGCAAAATCTACAAACCGTGTGCCTGAACGTCAATTTTTTTTATGATTTCACAATACTAATATGTAACTTTAAATAGATAGAGCCCTTGAGGGGGAGCTGTCATACCAAGGAGATTATAATCCTGAGCGGATAATATTTTATCTATATAATCCGGTTCGAGCCCTTCATGTGAAATATGTAAAAGAGTGCCGACAATCCTTCGAACCATATTATGCATGAACCTGTTTGCAGATATTGTAAAAATGAAATGAGTGTCGGTCTCACTCCAATCTGCGCTATCAACAGTACATAATGTTGAGGGAAGCTGAGATGTGTCATGAGCAAAGACGTTATAGTCATGTGTGCCTAGTAAATATTTCGAAGCTTGTTGCAACAGGGATAACGAGAATTTTTTGTGAGGAAAATATGAAGCATAGAATCGCTCAAAAGGAGAGAATTCTTTCATGATCTTATACATATACGTTCTTTTATTTGCAGAAAATCTCGCATGAAAAGCGTCATCCACAAGGGAACATTCTTTGATGTAAATCGCTTTATTGATGATACTGTTGACCGCAGCGACTATATTCTCCGACTGCATTCTCGTTCCTGCTTCAAAATGAGCATACTGATTAAGTGCATGCACCCCTGCATCAGTCCTGCCAGACACTGTAAGTGGAGTTTCAGTTTTAAAAATTCGAAAAAGAACCTCTTCCATGACCTGCTGAATTGTGAGCGCATCTTTCTGTATCTGCCATCCATGAAAAGGATGTCCGTCATAACTGAATCGGAGTAAAAATTTTTTCATAGCAGGATAAGTCCGATTTGTATGAGAAGCAGAACGGGCAGAAGGAGATCCCGTGCATAAAAAGAGTGTGAAAATTCGCTGTTGATCAAGCTTTCCGCTGGAGCAGAGTAGATATGTACTTTTTTAAGCGACCTGCTTACAATAAGAGGGAAAAGTTCAGTTATGTCATTCAGTCCAATTCCCCTTTTTATATGATACTTATACAACTTTATCGTATGAGAATATTCACGATAAATTATGGGAAGAAATCGAATAATGCCATAGAGAAAAAGTGTTGATGAATTGCGTATTTTACGCGGGATCACTTTGCCCATTTGTATGAGGAATGAGAATGCCGAAGTTGATCTCACGAGTACAACAGTATAGCATATCATAATTGAGATCGAACCTATTATCATGAGGTCCTTGTGCCAGGGATTTCCAAAGAAATAACCAATGAGAAAAATCGACAGTAAGAGTGGAGAAATACGTATGAGAGTATTTACAGCAGCGATAAGATTTGCTGGGAATATCATCAATGACAGACCCAGAATAATAAGCACAGAAATCAATAAAAGATTATTGTGAAATAAGAAGAGAAAAACGATCTGTGAGATAATAAATAAAATTTTTAGAAGTGGATTAAGATGGTTAAGCATGAGAAGAAATTATTGTTTAGGAACCTCCATATTTTTTTCCGGTTCTGGAATTATGAGAACACTATCTTCTTCAATCGAGACCTGAATTGAGTCGATAATCGAGAGAGTATCCTGAATTGTATATAAAGAATCCGCAATGAAGGTGCTGTCCTGCACGACAATCATAGAATCGACTATCACAGTGGTATCTTCTTCCACTTCAAAAGGAATGAAATGCTTTCCATCAAAGAAATCAGTGACCTCGTTTTTCAGTTGATGGTCAGGATATTTTGTGAAAAGCTCTACTAAATATGGTCTGGCTGAGGTGGTATCTTTGCTCTCTTCTACATAGAGATAGGATTTCAAATATAATGCCTGCGGATAGACTTCTGTGGAATCATAATTCAATAAAATTGTATCTAAATATGCATGGCTTTGTTCGAGTGTTACAGAATCAAAATAAAAGTCCAATGCTTTGTTCAAATACTGCTGTGCATAGTGTTCATCGGGATCTACCAGCTCGTATGGTTCGTTGTTGATAAGCTTTTTTGCTGCAATCGTATATTTTGATTTCGGATAATCAGTTTCAAGAAGAAGGTAAATTTCTGAAGCTTGATCCGCATCCTGAAGTTTCTTCTGATAGGTCCAGAGTTTCATAAAAAGTGCTTTTGCAATGATCTCTCTTTCGAATTCCCGAATAGTATTATTAAGATTCTCTATTTTCACGAGGAGCTGCTGCTTGGTAGGAACAAGAATTTTCTCTGGCTCCATAAGGGTGCTGTCTGCCATCGTAGTATCAACAAACACGCTGTCTGTAAAAGATGTATCAATTACGGTTATTCCTCTGACACTATCCGCAAGTGTTGTGTCAGGTATGACAATAAGGATCGAGTCATTTTCGACCTGCGTCACTGCCGTGGAATCAACGACGACTATCATGGAATCAATGACTGCTGCCACAGAATCAATATTTTGTGCGACGATGCCTACTTCCAGAGAATCAGAAATATAAAGGGTGTCGTTAGCAGTGTCGATCGAGTCCTGTTCGGGGTAGTAAAGCATCATAACTTTATTCAGGGAATCAAGCTCCAGCTTGAGAAGAGGAAGCCGTTCAAGGATTTCATTGTACATTGCAAGTGCAGAATCCGGCTGGTTAAGATCGAAATTATAGTACTCAGCGAGCTGAAATTGGAACTCAACGATCTCTTTTATCTGGCTGCTGCCTTGAATGGTCTGATAACTGATGAGTTCCTGTGCAATTTTCAATTTATTATTAGCCTGATCGACCAGTCTTTCACTAAGCTGCTTTATGGTGACAGCTTTGAATTTTTCCACAGCCAGTTCATAATCCTGTAACACACTAAAATAAATATCAGCCCAGTAATAGTTGATTTCGGATACTATTTTATTTCCCTTATTGTTTTCTATGATCGTCTCAAATAATTTGAAAGCTTTTTCCGTATTTCCAAGATGGGCTTCACAGAGAGCTATATACATTCTTATTTCCGGAAGTCTGGAATAATCAACTTCAGTTTCATTTAACCTTTCAAATACAGGGAGCGCTTCTGCATAATTTCCGGTTTCCAAAAATATATTCCCGATATAGAATAAGGCATCAAGTTGATATCTTTTGGTTGGTTTTTCCGCAAGAAAATTTCGGAATGCAAGCTCCGCATTGCGATATTCTGCATTTATATATACTATTTCTGCGTAGAGGAACATTGCCCTGAGATGAGGTTTCCTTTTTAGATTGGTGTTGAGCAGCTCCAGAATTGTATTCTTGGCATCATTAAATTTATTCTTTTTGATGTAATAATCAGCCAGATCAAAGTATGCGTCTGTGCGAACTTCCTGAAATCTCGGGTTCGTGAAGATCGCCGAGAATTGTTTCATGGCTTCATCATATTCTTTCATCCCAAGATAGGTCTTGGCAAGATAGAGTTTAGCAGTCGGATAAAGTTCATATTTGTTGTAATACTTCTCATATTCCTGGAATTTACGAAGAGCTTTTATATAGTATTCTTGCTCATAATAGCATTGTCCCATAAGCAGGATCGCATTGTCGACCCATTTATTCGTGGGATATTCCTGTATGATGTAAGCGCACTTGCCAACTGAGGTTTCGAATTTCGTGTCGATGCCAGGAGTTACCTTTCCGTCATTCTTTTCTTTCGCATTCATTGCTTCTGCGTAGTATTTTTGAGCATTATAAAAGATATTATAATAGACACAACCTGCGAGCAAAAACAGGATTGAAAATATTAAAAGAAATAAACGGGTTTTCATTTATTTTATTCTAAGCTGCCCACCACTTTTTCTACCTCTTCAAGAATTTCGCATGATTTTACAAGTTCTTTCATATTTGTGTGGTCGGGATAAAGAGGTCTGTCAATATCGAGGAAATCAACATATTTTCGTATGACTTCCTTTGCCTTCGTGACACCAGCGCCAAATTTGTATTCCTCTTCGCGGAAATCAAGCGCTTGTGCAGCAGCCATGAATTCGATGCCAAGAATACCGTATGCATTGTCCATGATCTGGAAATTCTTGATTGCAGTATTCATTCCCATTGAGACAAAATCTTCCTGATCGGCAGCAGCTGGTATAGACTGAACTGAAGCAGGAGCTGAAAGGATTCTTTGTTCAACTATCTGCATATCCGCAGTGTATTGGCTGAGCATCATACCTGAGAACATGCCTGCGCCTTTTGTCAGGAATGCGGGTAATCCAACGCTTAATGCCGGATTGTTCAATCTGTTCATGCGGCGTTCTGACATCACAGAAACCATGGTGATCGCTGCGCTTATCATATCCATAGGAAGCGAGACAGGAGAACCCTGGAAATTAGCGCCGGTAAGTTGAATCTTTTTATCCGGGAAGAATACCGGATTATCTCCCACACCATTGAGCTCGATCTCGACTTGTGAGCGAGCATAGACGATTGCATCATGGGCAGCACCGATAACCTGCGGAGTGGAGCGCATGGAATAGGCATCCTGTACTTTGCATTTAACTCTACCTTCTGCAAGGTCGCCGCCTTTCACGAGCTTGACAATCGATTTTGCACAGCGTATTGCACCTTTGAATCCACGGGCTTCATGAAGGAGGGGGGTATATGGTTTCATGTTTGCCTTAAGGGCTTCGAGCGACATTGCTGCTGCAATTTCCGCCTGTTTGAGCCAACGGTTTGCATCATAGAGCGTAATGGCGCTCATAGCTGTTAAAAGGTTTGAGCCATTGATCGCAGAAAGTCCGTCACGGGCTTTCAAGCCGGGAATTGGAATTCCAGCTCTATCCATCGCTTCTTTGCCATCGAGAAGTTCTCCCTTATAATACGCTTTGCCTTCTCCGAGAAGAAGGAGTGCGATTTGCGACATCGGGGCAAGATCTCCACTTGCACCAACAGAACCTTTCTGGCATACAAAAGGTGTGACACCTTTATTGAGCATTGCTGCCAATGTAAGAGGAATTTCCGGACGGCATCCTGAGTTGCCTTTCACAAGCACGTTAATTCTCCCTGCCATAGCTCCGCGAACATAGTCAATGGGAGCCGGATCACCGATGCCTGCAGCATGATTATATACCAAATATCGCTGAAAGTCTTCCATCTGTCCGTCGCTGAGTACAACTTCGGAAAATTCCCCAATGCCTGTGTTCACGCCATACATGATTTCGTGAGCTTTTATTTTTTCTTCCAGCATTGCACGGCATTTGTTGATGCGTTCGATACTTTCCGGAGGGATCTCAACTTTTTCGTTTTCCCGGGCGATCTTTACGACTTTTTCAATAGTTAAATCATACCCATTCAAAACTATAGCCATGGTGAGCTCCTTTTATGTTATAATTCGGTAGTAATTAGTCGGAGTGTTTTTTCTATGTCAATATATGCAACTTTATCCCGATCCCAGAAACTCACTCCTGCATTACGCAGCTTAGTATAGATGCCCAAAGTTTTCTTCCCAAAGGTATGCTCTGGCGTGTTATTTTCGAAGTCGGGATCGATGCGCAGTCTCAAATCAAGCGCCTGGCATGCTGTGATGTATTCGATAGCGATTATCTTGCGAACATTTTCCAGAATTTCTCTGAACTGTCTGGCAGCGATCGTGCCCATGGACACGTGGTCTTCGACATCTTCACTCGTAGGAATGGAATCCACACTCGCAGGATGCGCAAGCACTTTATTTTCAGAAACCAGTGCTGCTGCCGTATATTGAAGGATCATAATGCCGCTTTGTAAACCAGGGTCTGTGGTGAGCATGCTGGGAAGACCGTGGCTTAAAAATTGAGAAGTAAGCTTAAATATTCTTCTTTCAGAAATATTTCCGAGTTCGGCAATTGCTATTTTCAAAAAATCACAAACCTGCGCGATGGGTTCACCATGAAAATTTCCACCGGAAAATGCTTTAATGGGTCTATCTGCTTCTGGAATGATGAGTGGGTTATCAGTAACCGCATTAGCTTCACGTTCAATGATATTGGCTGCAAAATCCAGTGTTTCTTTGATCGGGCCCACAACCTGCGGAAAACATCGCAATGAATAGCTGTCCTGCACTTCGGATTTTCTGGAGTCTATCAGGGCGCTGCCCTCGATAAATTCCATCACTTTCCTTGCGATCTCGATCTGCCCTTTTTGTCTGCGGAGTTCATGGATTTTTGGTTGGAATGCATCTGATACACCACGCAATCCTTCCAGAGAGGCAGTGAAAATTTTGATTGCATTTTCAAGGAGAATCTGTGCTTCGACAAGTGCAAGCGCAGCGATCGCAGTCATGACATTAGTGCCATTATTAAGTGCTAATCCTTCTTTTGCATCGAGTACTACACGCTCGATACCTGCATCGTGCATAGCTTTTAGTCCGGAAATTGTTTTTATGGAATAGTTGTCACGATCAGTATTTTCTTCAATGATCACACGCCCGCTATATTCTTCCAGTTCCTGTTCTTCTCCCCGGGATAGCACCAGGATGATATGTGAAATCGGTGCCAGATCTCCGCTTGCGCCGACAGAACCTTGTGCCGGTACTGCCGGATGAACTCCTTTGTTCAGCATCTCTATAAGCGTTTCAAGGGTTTTAAGTTTGATGCCTGAATAACCGCTTGCAAGTGAATTTATCCTGAGTAACATACTTGCTCTCACAGCTTTGATAGGAAGATAATTTCCTACTCCCGTGGAATGGCTGATGATCAAATTCCGTTGTAGTTCTTTTAATTTATCGGGAGCAATACGCTTGTCCTTAAAAGCGCCAAAACCAGTATTCACACCATACACGACATAATTTTTCTTTATAATTTCATCTATACAATCGCGGCATTTCTGAATCTTTTTCTTTGCTTCCTCAGTAAGAGTCACCTTTGCGTGTTGTTCTGCAACTGTGTAAATTTGATCGAGAGTTAAGGAGGTGCCGTCTAAGTAAATCGTGTCCATATCAGAAGTGTTTCTCAAGGGAGAGTGTAAATCTCTGAAGAATGTGATCGTAACCGCAGTTCAGGGAGACAGTATTTTCCTTGGTAATTCCTTTATTGTAACGATGCACAGATTGCACTGCTTTGACCATACTCACTAACCTGTTTACTAGCATTCCCGCAATTGTGAATTTTGAAATGATCTTGTATTTATTTTTCTCACGCCGAAGTTCGCCGTATTTATACCACACATCAGTTGAACCCCAATCCCATGCTAGATCACCGATATAGAGATACTCTTCAAGGAATTGATCATAATCTTCCTGGGTCCAAGGTTCAGTAAAGTTATAATATCCATATAATGCATTTCTTGCATATAAATACACATAGTTATTGTATTCATCGCTTGAATAATAATCTTGAAGAAGTTCATAATACAAATCATCAGCATTTGTGATCTGTGTTCCGGATTTAGAATCTGCGTATTTCTTGTAATCGTTCTCCGCCCATTTTGCTTGCTGCAAGAAACTGAAGTAGCCCAACCACAGCAAAGTTTCCGTGGCAAGACTTGCAATACCCGATGCGGTGTTTTTTGCATAGAGTTCACCTGTGCCGGGAACAGCAAAGGACATCAGTGCAGCAAGTGCTTTTGATTTGGGCTTTTGTGCATGAAGTATCGAAGTGCTCAACAATACGAGAATAAGTGCGATGATTAAAAATTTATATTTCATTTTGTGATTCCAATCTTAACTAATTCGCTTTTTCCACCAACTTTGACCATAGCGAAATACACGCCGGATGCAACATTGTCAATCGGCCACACATATTCATTATTAATATATGCAGTGATCTGCTGTTCATCATTGAATAGAATATCCGCAGCGAGATTATAGATCTTGATTGATGAGTTTGCATCTTGATTTGAACGTATTCGTATCCGAACCTGCCCTGATTCAGCCGGATTAGGGTATGTAAGAATGGTGAAGTTTGCAGTCGAGTCAGGATCTCCTTCTGAGAGAGCCGTGACACATGCAGTCCTTTGAGGTCCGTTTTTATATCCGTTCCAATACACTTCTGCAGAAGCATTTTCAGGAGGAGTGAAGGAATACATCT
>Ga0268278_1001392_pt1 | contig 14168 bp, 9 predicted proteins | sample saktaG_3_FD_190135 | JGI IMG/M metagenome (GOLD analysis project Ga0268278, IMG submission 190135) | Saline water microbial communities from Sakinaw Lake, British Columbia, Canada - sak_2010_1_5_55m | ecosystem: Environmental > Aquatic > Non-marine Saline and Alkaline > Saline ... | reverse complement strand
AAGTCTACACCTTTTTATTATTTTTTTGCAATCCTTCTCTTGTTACTTGTCTTATTGTTCACAAAAGAAAGTATTATTAATATATAATATTTTTTCTTCTAACCACCCCAATAAAGTTTACACTAACTTAGTATCGCGTATCACGTGAAGAAAAAGAACTAGAGAAAAAAAAGAGTGTTATTACTCCCCTAAAATTAAAAATTTATAAAATTAGGTCTAAAATTAGCGAATTTATGGAATAATGTAAATAGTAAGGAAAAAATATAAATAAAATAATTATTTTACAAAGTTGAAAAAGGCAAACTATCTGAAAGGATAGGACGCAAAGTTATGGGTCTAAGGTATTTTAATACTATGACCGCCAAACCACCGGCTTTTTTTATTTTGGAAAAATTATACTTTTAGCAATTAAATTTAACAAATCTAAAACTTTAGCAAGGCAAAAATTTTAAAGAGAATAGAAGAAAATTATATAAAAAATGAATTGTTTAAGCATTTTTTATATAAAAAAGAAGGATTTTTTAAAAAAATGGCGTATATATTATAGATAAGTATAAATTTTTTATAAAATTGAGGTGAATAGAAATGAAAAAAGTAACTTTTTGTTTTATTACTATTGTTTTAATCTTAACTTTGGGAGGTATAGGATTAACTCAGGGTTTACCTTCTTTAACCGAAAGTAGTCCTGACCCTCCTCCTCCTACTCCTGTTACTGTTCCTACTACTATTACATCTATACCGGTATCTTCTCCGAATGTTTTTTCTTATACTGATCCTGCTTGTAGTTTTAAATTTAATTATCCTTCTGCCTGGGAACCATATGATGAAATAGATGATACCGGAACTTGTAAAGCAGAGATTGATCTTCTTGAGGGAGATTATATAATAGCAGCTTTTACGGTATATGTGGAAAATTATGAATCATCTTTAGCAAGTTATGCTATATCCGTAGAAGAATGGATGATGGATCCTCAAAATATGCCTGAATATTATAAAATTAAGGAGGAAGCGGTAACTATAGAGGATTTACCTGCCATCAAAAGATTTTATTCCTGGACTAAGATACACCAGGATGATAATTCCAGGGTACCTATAAAAGCGGTTGATATTTATTTAGTGAAAGATAATAAGGGTTATATTTTAGAAGGTCAAGTGGTGCAAGATAAATTTGAGCAAATATTGCCTCAATTGGAGACAATGTTTAATAGTGTTACTTTACCTGAGGGGACAGCAGAACCAACTTCTCCTCCGGTATCTGAGGTAACTTCCGCGGTAATTAGCACTGAGACTCCCTCCTCCTCTTCTACTACTTCATCTACTACTGAAGAAATTGCCTTTAAATTCTGCCCTTATTGTGGAGCCCCTCTACAGTCGGATTATCAGTTTTGTCCTGGGTGTGGAAAACCGGTTGCAATCCAAAGATCAGTAAAAGCTCCGAAAAAGATAGGGTCAAGAAATGACAATAAGATTAATATCAATTATTTAGAAAATTTAATACAAACGAGAGGTTTTTCTGAAGAAATTAATCAATCTGATTATTCAAGAGGGATGAATAAGAGTTTTAGCAAGCCTTTTAAATCCTTTATACCTGCTTTCATTTCTCGAAGCTTTGGCTCCCAGTTAGTCCGTATTTTCCCGCAAAAACCTTTACTCCCCTGGGCGGTATCCAGGAGAATTATATCTGACTATTATGATTATGGTGAAATATTTCCTGATTCGATTGGAAGAAAAATTTCTTCACAGACAGTGAATGCCAGAAGTTCCTATCCGAAAAGTTTGAGTTTTTCTTATCTTGAGGGATTAGGGGAAAAGATTGCCTTTAATCCTAATTTAGGAACAACTTATAGAGGAGGAGGGATTAATCAATTAGGTTCCTCTTTAAAAAATTTAGGAGAAGGAATTGCTTCTCGGATGAAAGTTAGTAGGGCTCCTCTTTCAGAAAAAACCTGGGTTCTAAGAGGTGCAAAAAAAGGAGCTCAAGGTAATATTTCTATGGGCTCTTCTATAAAAAAATTAGCCTCTGAGATAGGAACTTTATTTATTGATCAAACCCGTTCTTCCTCCTCATTAGGAGAATTTTTTTCCGCATTGGGGAAAGAGATTAGTATTGAGATTGGGATTAAAAGGGAGGCGGAGACTTTACCTGTCTTAACTCCTGTATCTCCACAAACTACTTCAACTCTTCCTGCACTTCCTCCTTCCACCGGACCAGAAGGTATAGTAAATCCAACCCCCGGAGCTCCTGCTCAAGGGGGAATAACTCTTACTCCTCCGGGTCAACCTATTCCAGCACAACCAAATACAGGTGGGTTAGTATTACCTACTCCCGGGGGAGGAGGGACTCAACAGCCTGAGGTTATCTGGAAACAGTACAGTTTAAATCAGGCTTTTGGTCATAATATGTTAATTACCGGTTATTTGGAATATCCTTCTACCTGGTTAGTGAATTTAGATTCCTTTAATAAATCCGTTACTTTTTCGGAAGATAAGAGTGGACTTGTTTCTTTAACTTTATTTCCTGGTCTAATGGGGCAATTTAACAGTGCTCAGGATTTAGCTCAACAGGTCGCTTATCTCTTACAACAGCAAGTTCCCGATTTATCTATAGTAAATCAGGAATTTAAAATAGTACCTTCTCCCGGTGGTATAAGTGGAGCAATAGAACTTACCAATGGAAAAGTATATCTCCGAGGAACTTATCAGGGCAGCTGTTTTTCCTTTAGCATAGAAACTATGGCTTTATATACCGGCGTTTTTGGGGCTCAATCGATGGGATTTGCAGCAATTACCCAAGCATCAGAGGGGGTATTTGTGGAGAAAGAACAGAAATATTTTAATCGAATGATTCTTTCTTATAAAAAGAGTTTAGGTATAGGAATGCAATAAAATCAAAAAAGAGATAATTATTTCCCAGAATAAAATTTTAAAAAGGAGGGAAAGTTGGTAAAAAAGAAAAATTTTTGTTTTACAATTTTTGGGATAGTAATAATATTAACGGGAATTATTTTATTTTCTTCTTTTGCCCAGGAATTAAAGATAACTCTAAACGATGGAACGATTATTAATCTGCCGGTAATTGAATTTGAGCCTTCTTCGTGGGTAGAAAATGAGATAGAGAAAAAAGATTTTTCACATTATACCTTTGATGTTTCAACTCTCTCTTTTGAGCAACAGAAGGAAGTATCCGATTATATCCGGAGTAGAATTGACCAAATTTATCTTACCGGTCAATATTCCCGCCTGATAGAAGAGATGAATATTTTAAAAGCCCTGGCGCTCTCTCAAAGTAATGATGATTTACTTGCAGAAAGCCTTTATTATCAAGGGAGAGCCTGGTATCGTCAAGGGAAGGATGATGATGCCCATCAGGTAATCCTTCAGGCCTTAGAAAAATATGAAAACCTGGAAGATAATCAGGGTATTATGAGAGCCTATATTACTCTTGCCGGTATATATCAAGGTTACCAGGATTTGAATAAATCAGAAGAATATGCTCAATTTGCCTACCAATTAGCCGAAGAGCTTCAGGATGTTTCCGGAAAAGCCTCTTCTTTTTTAAATTTTGGGATAATATCTTTTTATCGAGGAGACTTAGAAAAAGCAGAAAAATATTTCTTAGATTCCTATAATCTTGCTACTCAGGTCGAAAATGTGGAAATAAGTGCGTTATCTTTAAATAATTTGGCTTATGTATATGTAGAAAGAGGAAATTATCAAAAAGCCCAGCAAGTTTGTGAGTCCTCTTTAAAGGTAAGTTTAGAGGCTGGTTTTAAATGTGGAGAATTTGCAGTTAAACTTTCTTTAGCCCGCCTTTATCACGAATCCTGGGGAGATTCTAATAAAGCACTTCAATATCTAATAGATGGACAGAGATTAGCCCGAGAAATGGATCTGGGTTACCAGGAAGCCTGGGTTCTCAATAATATGGGGATAATCTACTTAGATAAAGGAGATTTTGAAAATGCTAAAAAGGTCTTAGAGGAAGCAGAAGAACTTATTCAGTTATATGATATGCCCGGAGATATAGGGGTATACACCAATCTGGGCAGCCTTTATTTACAAACCAATGACCTAAAAAAGGCAGAAAATTATATTACCCGGGTTCTTAGGTTAGCTACCACTTTAAATTACCCTCTATCTATAGCTGATGCCTGGATGAATCTGGGAGTGGTCTATAACAATGAGGAGCGGTATAAAGATGCTCTTGTAGCTTACACCGAGGCGATGAAAATATATGAAAAACTAAATATCCCGCCCCGGGTTGCTGCCTTAATGAATAATATCGCCTCTTTAAATCAACATCAGGGCAGTTTAGAACTTGCTTTAAAAAGCCAGTTAGAGGCCTTAAGGATTCACCAGGAATTAAATATGCCTTTTGATCTGGCCTTAGATTATGGTAATTTAGGGACTATCTACCTGGATTTGAAGGATGTGGTTAAGTCAGAAGAATATTTTAAGAAAGGCTTAGAATTAGCCCAAAAATTAAATTATTCCCATATGATATGGTATTGTCAGACTGGTTTAGGCCGGATTTTATTGGAACAGGGAAAAAGAGAAGAATCTCTTGTTTACTTTAAAGAGGCTATAGATATTTTAGAGGGATTAAGAGAAAAACTTACCTCTACCGAAATGAAGAGAGGTTTTTTTGAGAATAAACTCCTGGCTTATGATTTGACTATAGAGGTTCTCTGGGATTTAGGCCGATTTGAAGAGGCTTTCAATTATACCGAAAGGGCAAGAGCACGTAGTTTTTTAGATATCCTGGGTGGAACAATGCTTAAGGTGAAAGATGAAGACGAAGAGATGGTTAGTCATCTTCAAGATTTAGAAACAAGGATTAGCTCTCTTCAGGAGAAGGAACGTCAGGAGAGAGCTAAACCAGCTGAAGAACAGAACACCGCTTATTTAGAGGAATTACAAAAGATTCTAAAGAAACTTCAACAAAGCTATTTCCAGGTAAAAGAAGATCTAAATCACTATTCTCCCGAAGTAGCTTCTTTAGTTACCATTAATCCCCTTAATTTAAATAAGGTAAGAGGAATTTTAGATAAAGAGATTATTCTATTAGATTATTATATTACCGGAGATAGGATTTTAGTATGGGTTGTAGAGCAGGAGGGGATAAAGACTAAAGAGATAAACATAAAAGATATTAATCTTAACGAGAAAGTAGATGAAGCTCGGAAGGCTTTTACCGCTACCGAGGAGGATTATGAGTATCAGAAAATTTGTAAGGAGCTTTACCAGATACTTTTTGCTCAGATAAAACCTTTAACTGGCAATAAGACTACTATAGGAATTATTCCTCATCGCAGTCTTTTTTACCTTCCTTTTCAGGCTTTAATGATGGAAGATGGAAAATTTTTAGTAGATCGTTATAATCTATTTTATATACCTTCCGCCAGTGTCTACTCATATTGTTTGGGGAAAAATAGAGGAAATCAGGAGAGTTATCTTGGTTTTGGTAATCCCTCTTTTGAAGGAGAAAACTTAGCCTCCTTACCCTTAAGCGTAGAAGAAGTCAAAATTGTAGCTCCGATTTTTCCTTCTAATGAAGTTTTTGTCGATAAAGAAGCTACTGAAACAAAATTTAAGGAAATTTGTTCAAACTTTGACATTATTCATCTATCCACTCATGGCCTGGCTGATGATCAGAGGCCTCTTTTTAGTGTAATTTGTTTATCTAAAGATGAGCAAAATGATGGGGAAATTAGGGCTTATGAGGTATTTTCTTTAAATTTGAAAGCCAATTTAGTAGTATTAGGAGCTTGTCAGACCGGATTAGGTAAGTTAAGTGAAGCCGAGGGATTGGTTGGCCTGGTAAGGTCATTCCTTTATGCTGGGACCCCCACGGTAATTGCCAGTCTGTGGAGTGTATTTGATAGGCCTACAATGGAACTTTTTATAAAATTTTTTAGATACTGGAAACAAGAAGGAATAAGTAAAGTAGAAGCCCTGGGTCGTGCTCAAAGAGAATTAGCGGAAGAATATGGTCTTCCCGTTTGTTGGGCGGGATTTATCCTGATTGGTGATGGTAGATAGTGAAGGTCTCAACATGGTGAGGTGGATTAATTTTAAAAAATAGACTAAACGTTAAAATTAAAAATAAAAATTAGAAAGGAGAAGATATGATGAGAATAAAATGTAAATTTATTATAGGAATAGTTTTAATTGTTCTTATGCTAAGCGTAGGGATAGCATATGGTCAGGGGAATGAATATACTGATCCCCAGGGTCGTTTTTCCTTTAACCTGCCTACCGGTTGGAAAGCTGCTGTTCCTTATGATTCTGCTCAAGCAGCTTATTTTGTTTATGCAGTGCAACAAGGAAATGTCGGGGAATTAATTATTATGATTGAAGAGTTACCCTTTAGTGCAAGTATAGATCAATATGCAGCAGCATCGGAAGAAAATGGTTTTAAACAGCTTCCTGGCTATATACCCGGAACTCAACTTCCAGCAACTGTTTTTGGTCTCCCGGCAATAAAGAAGAATTTTACCTTTAGTCCCCAGACAGAACTAACTTTACAGTCTGAAGCCTTTATATTTATAAGTGGTAACTTTGCCTATACTATACTTTTAGATATTTTACCTGATTATTTTGCTCAAACAGAACCTGGTTTTTCCCAGGCGGTGGCGAGTTTTAAAGTGCAAGGTGGAGCACTGGTAGCAGTCCAACCTGCACCTCAGCCAACACCAACGACTCAACCAGTACCGATAATACCAACTCCCACTCAGCCAACGCCAGTTCCCAGTATACCAGTAATTCCAGCGCAACCAGCACCACCGACACCTGCACCGACTATTGCGACCACACCGATTCAACCTCCGGTGACTTCCGGAATGAATATATACACTGATCCCCAGAGTCGTTTTTCCTTTAATTTGCCTGCTGGGTGGAAAACTGCTGTTCCTTATGATTCAATTCAAGCTGCCTATTTTAATTACTCAATCAAACAAGGTAATATTGGGGAATTTTCTGTGTTAATTGCAGAATTATCTTCTATTATAAGTATAGATCAATTTGCTGAAGAGTTTAATGATACTTTTAAGCAGCAGATTCCTAGCTATATACCCGGAACTCAGCTTCCGACAACTATCTTTGGTCTCCCGGCTATCAAAAAGAATTTTTCTTTCAATCGTCAAACAGGGGTAACTTTACAAGCTGAAGCCTATATGTTTATATGCGGTAATTCTGCCTACACTATGCTTTTGATTGCTTTATCTGATTATTTTGCTCAAGTAGAACCCGGTTTTTCCCAGGCGGTGGCGAGTTTTAAAGTGCAAGGTGGAGCACCGGTAGCAGTCCAACCTGCACCTCAACCAGTAGTACCAGTAGTACCACCAGTATCAACTACTTCGGTAATTCCGGTACAATCACCAGCAACTGCCGGAATGAATATCTATGCAGATCCCCAGGGTCGCTTTAGTATCCCTATTCCTACCGGTAGTACTACTGCTCAAACCACTGAAATGGGTGTAATCTTAAACACTCCTGATGGAGCTGGAATTGTGGCGATGTATACTCAAGGAGAACAGTATGTTCAGGGTATGGTAGCCCAGATTAAACCCAATCATCAGTTTCATGGGCAGAGTCAACTTCAAGCCGGAAACAAGCAGGCCTTAGTCGAACTTTATTCTGCGGTTAATTCTCAGAATAATATAAATTACGCTACAGTCGTTGTTACTTATCCCGGCACACCCTTTGTGATAATAGTAACTGTTCCGGCAGATAAATATAATCAAGCTCAGCCCTGGATACAGGAGATGATAAAAGGAATATCCATAAGATAAAAACTTATCAGGGGACGGTCCTCTGGCAGGTTTTTTAAACAAGCCTATACAGAGATTTTATAGATTTTTTTCTTGACAGAAAAGATAGTTTGGAGTATAAATAGATATAGAAAATAAAGTTGACAAGAATAGTATGAAAAGGAAGGAAAAATTGAGATGCCAAACTATGATTTTGAATGTCAGGATTGTCACGAAACCTTTGAGGTTAGAGCAACTATCAAAGAAATGGAAGAAGGCAAGATATCCTGTGTAAAGTGTAAGAGCAAAAATATCAAGAGGATTTTTAATGGCTGCGGATTCTGCACCGGAAAGACTTCGTCCTCGATAAGTTCAAGCTCAAGTTCTTGCAGCTCTTGTTCCTCAGGTTCTTGCTCTACCTGCGGGTAAAATATAAAAAATTTCGTACAGATAAAAATTTAAAAAAGGTAATGGTTTTGGCAAAGATAAGCCGTTACCTTTTTGTTTTGTAAAAATAAATAATATTTTTTTAAAAGTTTGCAGGAATTCGGGGGAGGCATGTAGAATAATAATTTAGTTAGCTAGTTAGTGGTTGCCTGGTTAGTTAGTTGGAATAGTTATCCGGTTAGCCAGTTACCCAGTTTGCCAGTTAAAAGATACAAGATAAAACTGTAGGGCAAGCGGATCTATCCTCGTGAAAATGGGGAAAACCTGTCTCTGAACTAAGGTAGGGGTTCGATTCATCGAACCCGCTAAAAGAACACCAAATAACCCGGGGCGGATGAATCCGCCCCCTAACCAAAATCAGAATAATGATATAAACCATAATAAGCTAACAGCTGAAAACCGATAACTGTAAACTGCAACTAGAAACTTATAACCTGTAATCTTAATTGGTGAATTGGGTAATTGGTCAATTGGCAAATTTTAAAAGGAGGTAAAGTAAATGTCGATGTTAAAGGAAAGGAATATTTTTAGGATCAAATTGTGGTTGTTTGTATTGATATTTTTAATCATTTTTTCCGGAGTAAGTATGGCACAGGAGGCAGCTAAGGATTCGGAATATCTGCAAAAGATTGCTCTATGCAAAGATATTCTGGAAAATAACCCACTGCGACAGACCAATTTTTTCTTTCCCCAGGACGAGAAAGTGGTTACCTGGTTCAGGTTTTCCTATGATTCTCCAGAAAATTTTGTACTCAGATGGGAATGGATTACCCCTCAGGGGAAATTATATCACCGGGGCGAAGTAGAGATGGAAGCTGGCACGTACACTAATTACCGCACTTGGTATTGGATAAAGATTAAGGGTAATTATGCCTGTCAGTTGCCTGGAGAGTGGAAAGTAAAAGTGTATATTAATGATACTTTTTTAGCAGAGAGGAATTTTTTTATCGTGGGTCCTCTTTAAGGCATGAAAAAAAAATTTAATTTATTGTTGATTAATCCCTGGATTTATGATTTTACGGCTTATGATTTCTGGTCTAAACCCTTAGGGTTATTATATGTTGCCAGCATTTTGAGGGGACAGGGTTATGAGATTAGTTATATAGATTGTATGGACCGTTATAATCAGGAGGTTCTAAAACTACAGAATAGGGAATTTCCTAAAAAAGATGAATTTGGCCGGGGTCCTTTCTATAGAGAAGAAATCAAAAGACCTGCAATTTTAAAAGATATACCTCGCCGATATAGCAGGTATGGGATTACCGAAGAAATTTTTCTTAATAGATCAAAAAAGATTCCTCCGCCTCAGGCGGTATTGGTTACCTCTATTATGACCTACTGGTATCCGGGGGTCTTCAGGGTAATAGAGAAAATTAAAGAAATTTTCCCCGGCATTCCCATAATTTTGGGAGGTGTCTATGCTACTTTATGTTTTGGGCATGCTTCTAAATTTTCCGGGGCTGATTATATAGTAAAAGGTAACAATAGAAGAGATTGGTTGAAAATATTAGAACAGCTTAGCGGGAATACAAATGATTATTCAAAATACGAAACAGGATTAGATAATCTGCCTTATCCGGCCTGGGACATCTATTCTAATCTTGATTGTATCTCTATCTTATCCTCTCGGGGTTGCCCTTATCGCTGCAGCTATTGTGCTTCTTTTAAAATAAATCCCAAGCTGGAGTTCAGAAACTCTGAAGAGGTAGTTAAAGAAATAGAATATTGGAACAAGAAAAGAGGAGTAAAAGATTTTGTTTTTTATGATGATGCCTTATTGATAAATTCAGAAGATAATTTTCTGTTTATTTTAGAGGGATTAATCAATAAAAAACTAGCCATCAGGCTTCATACTCCTAACGGCGTTCATGCCCGAATGATAAATAAAAAAATAGCCCTTAAGATGCACCAGGCAGGGGTAGAGACCATCAGGTTAGGATTTGAGACAGTAGATCCCCGGGTCCAATCAGAAACAGGGGGCAAGGTAACTTGTCTTGAATTTAAAAAGGCGGTGGATTGCCTCTTGGAAGCAGGATTTAAATCTTCCCAGATCGGGGCTTATCTTTTAATCGGAATACCCGGACAGAATATCCAGGAAATTATTGATTCTATTCGTTTTGTAATAGATTGTGGCGCCCATCCGCGTTTGGCAAAGTTTTCGACCATTCCGGGCACAAAGGTCTGGGATGAAGCCAAAACCTATTTTAATTTAGAGGGAGAGATTGACCCCCTTTTTCATAATGATGCACTTTTACCTTATTTGTCACCGAATATTACAGATAAAGTCTACCAGCAGATAAAATCGATAGCAAAAATATAAATAACACAAGCTAAATGTGTTATAATTGAAATAAAATGTACCATAGATTTTCGAATATAATAATTGGAGGTGATTTAAAAAATAGGCTATCCTCAGACTATAAAAGCAAACAAGGATAAGAAACAAAAGTTAACAAAAATAGCATACATAAATTAGTAGATGTGGATATTTTATAAAGCATTCAATATTATAAGGAGGAGAAACGAATGGAGCTGTTAAAGGTCTCATCTAAGTCGAATCCTAAAGCAGTAGCCGGTGCCTTAGCAGGAGTAATGCGGGAAGAAGGAAAAGCAGAACTACAAGCAATTGGGGCAGGAGCGGTAAATCAGGCAGTTAAGGCGATTGCTATTGCTCGAGGTTTTACCGCAAGTAGTGGTGTTGATTTAGTCTGTATACCGGCTTTTGTAGATGTAGAAATTGAAGGAGAAGAGAGGACTGCTATTAAATTTTTGGTTAAACCCGGATAAAAGATGATATTTCCGATGTTACTCCAGGTGAAAAGTGATAAGAAGATTTAAGAAGTTATTAAAAATAAGGGATTGGTTTAGAAAGTAATTTATAGCAAAAGCGACTTAATAGAAAAAGAAAATTAAAAAAATATTATAGTAAAGGGGGAGGGTTAAGGTTAGTATGGATAAAAAAAATGAGAAAATAGAAAAAATAGAGGATGTAACTACCCAGAAAACCGAAAAAATAGCTGGGGAAATAAAAAAAGAAGAAAAGAAAGAAGAAAAAGTTAAGGCCAAGGAAATTTTGGGAGAAGTTAATATCGTACCTGAGGTAATAGCGACCATAATTAGCAGAACAGTAATCGGCATACCCGGAGTGGCTGGATTAGCTACTCGCGCCAAAGGCGGGATAGGAACTTTATTGGGGACCAAAGAATTAGAAAAAGGGATAAATGTTGACCTTAGAGAAAACAAAGAAGTTTCTACCACTATTTCGGTTATTTTAGAGTATGGTTCCATAATAATCGATGTAGCTAAAGAAATTCAGAAGAAGGTAAAAGGGGAGTTAGAAACCAAAACCGGACTTAAGGTTACCGGGATAAATGTAAACATTCAGGGTGTGCATATAGAAGAAAAGAAGTAGTTAATATATCAAAGCAATAGGCCTATCAGGTTTTAAAAATTACCTGGATAGGCCTATTTACATTTAACTTGTTAGTATAATCAAAATATTTTATTATTTTACTTTACCTTTTAATTCCTTGCCTGCTTTAAAGAAAGGTACGTTCATAGCCTTTACTTGGATTTTTTCGCCAGTACGTGGATTTCTTGCCATTCGAGCAGCTCTTTTTCTTACACCAAAAGTTCCGAAACCTACTAATCTAACTGCGTCACCTTTTGCTAAACAACCAGTAATATTTTCAAATACACATTCGACAGTTATCTTAGCTTCCCGTTTGGTACAACCAACATCACCTGCTACCATATCGATTAATTCGCCTTTATTCACTATTTTCACCTCCTTTCATTTTTAAAAGTATCTTAACAATAGATAAAATACCAGTATTTCTAAGCATTTCATGAGTGTTACTTATATAACTATACGACAAGTATTTTAAAAATCCTTCTTTTTTTAGAAATTATTTTTAATTTTTTTAAGAAAAAACAGTGTTTTCAAGCATTTTTAGTAAATTTAATCTAAATTATCATTCATGAGATAGTTTTCTTATATATAAAATAGAAATATGTTGAATAATTATAGAAGAAATTGCTATATATTGCAAGTGTTTTAACTCATTGAGGGTAATTTAGTTGTAATAAAAGTCCCAAAATCTTTAGTTATGTTCGGTTTTTATGTGTTATAATAAAACATAAGTAATTACACTACTACACGTTAAATGCTACCCGATCTACGCTATACTAAATGCGCAATACGCAATACGATACACGATATACGAAATACGAGAATAAAAAAGGAGGTTTTTAAAGATGTTAAGAAGTGTATTGTTTCATAAGAGAGGAAAAATATTTGCCTGCATTTTTGTTGCTTTAATAGTTTTTCTTTGGTTGATTATTTCCGGAATTAATTTTGCTCAAAGCCCCAGTCCGGAGGAAATCGAAAAGATGAAGAGTATTCAAATTATCAACCCTCATCCTGCTTTTTCTCTCAGATTATGGTTAGATAATGTACGGGGGGCAACCTATGCGCCCGGGGAGAGGATTAAAATTTCCTTCCAGGCTTCTCAAGATTCCTTTGTAACGCTTTATAACTATGATACTGAAGGTAGGGTGAAAATTATCTTCCCCAACCAATATTCACCACATAATTTCGTAAGAGCAGGAGAAGTTAATTCTGTTGAAGGTCTAATTGACCCAAATACCAGAGGGGGGATTGAATATATTCAGGGATTTGCTACCACTAGTCCAAGGCTTATTGGTGATAAGGAAAAAAATCTAATTTCTAAAGAGTTTATGCCAGAAGTAAATAAAGATTTTAAAAACTTTACCATCACCATAAAGGGCATAATAGTATCCCTACCTCCCGTTGCCTGGGTTTCGAGTAATCTATTAAGTTATACGGTAAGGCCAATCACTCCGCCTCCGCCTCCTGCTAATTATGGCAGGATTATAGTCACTTCTCAACCTCAAGGGGCAAAGGTATATCTGGACAATGTTCAACGGGGAATGACCCCCTTAAATTTGGATAGGGTTGCTACAGGCCAACATCAGATTAAATTGGTAATGGCAGGTTATCAGGATTGGAGTAATTATGTCTCAGTTTCACCTTCCCGGACTACGACAGTTTCTACTAATTTAATGCCTGTAAATACATATGGTTCAATCTCTATTTCCTGTAATCAGAGTAGTGCTGAGATATTTTTGGACGGAACCCATAGAGGCAGAACTTATTCAAGTAGGTCAGTAGTATTAGAAAATGTAGAAAAAGGATATCATGAGCTCCTTGTAACTAAAACAGGCTATAAGGATTGGAGTAAAAGGGTATATGTTTCGTCTTCTAAAACTACCAAAGTTGTCCTTAATTTAGTTAAGCAAGTACTTAATGGTTCAATCTCTGTTTACTGCAATCAGGGCAATGCTAAAATCTATTTAGATGGAACCTATAAAAAAAGAACCTCTGCTAATAAGGCGGTAGAAATAAATAATGTTGGAGAAGGTTACCACGAATTATCAATCACTAAAGATGGCTATCAGGATTGGATTAATACCATCATAGTTACAACCAACCAAACTTATATGGTCTCTGCTTATTTAGCTCCTGAAACTAGCTACGATGGTTCCATTGCTGTTTACTGTAATGTAAACGGAGCAAAAATATTTGTAAATGGAACTTATAAGGCAGCGGCTTCATCTTCGCAACCAAAAATCTTAGAGGAATTAAAAGAAAGAGAATACGAGATTACTCTAATAATGGATGGATATAGAACCTGGGTAGAAGATATTTGGGTATATTCCGGTGAGACTACATCTATCTACGTAGAAATGAAGAAAATAGATTAATAAAATAATTTTAATGAAAAATGTTCTGTAAGTTAGTGTTAAAAGCAGATTAGAAATTGTTCTAATCTGCTTTTAACTAAAGTTTATTTTTTATCCAAATTTAAGCAATTTCCTTATTAATTTTTTATTAATAACCGGTTATTTTTATTTTCTAAATAGATGTAGATTTATTAAAAGGAGGAA
>Ga0268278_1001390_pt1 | contig 14180 bp, 18 predicted proteins | sample saktaG_3_FD_190135 | JGI IMG/M metagenome (GOLD analysis project Ga0268278, IMG submission 190135) | Saline water microbial communities from Sakinaw Lake, British Columbia, Canada - sak_2010_1_5_55m | ecosystem: Environmental > Aquatic > Non-marine Saline and Alkaline > Saline ... | reverse complement strand
TGAGAAAATAAAATTAGCTAAAGATAGGGGTGAAAAACAAGTTAGTTTTTTAAATTTAGAACAATTAGAAAAATTGTTTTCAGCTCCTGATGTTTCTAAAAAACAAGGATTACGAGACAGAGCTATTTTAGAAGTTCTATTTTCTACTGGAATGAGAATAGCAGAACTAGTTTCATTAAACCGGGATCAAATTAAAATAAATCCCGGAATAAAAGAATTAGAAGTTGGTATTATTGGAAAAGGAAGTAAAGTACGAACTGTTTATTTCTCTGAAAGAGCTCTATCTTGGTTATCTAAATATTTTAAAACTCGAAATGATAATGAAAAAGCGCTATTTATTAATTATAGAAGCAAAAAAGGAGCGTCTCGAAGGTTAACTCCCCGTTCAATTGAAAAGAATATGAAAAAATATGTGGCTATATCAGGAGTTCCAATAACAATTACTCCACACGCAATGCGCCATAGTTTTGCAACTGATCTTTTAAACCAAGGTGTTGATTTAAGAATACTACAGGAATTTCTGGGCCATAAGAGTATTGCCGCTACTCAAATTTACGCTCATGTTACCAGTAAAAAACTTCGTGAGATTCATCAAAAATTTCATAGCGGCCGTAGATTAAAAAAATAAATAAAATAAAATAGCGGCAGGTACTTAGTATTTCCCTACCGCTCTTCCTTCAATAATTTGCTCTATTTATGAATCGTATATAATTCCTAAATGACTTAGTGCAAATCTGGTCAATTAACAATATTATTCCTGGTATCCACAACGAAAATCCACCCATAACCATTCTTCCGAATTCCACCTCATAACTATAATCAGTTTTGACGTATACATAATCCAACCATTCCATTGTCAACTTATAAGTAATTATCCATATTGCCATATCCAGACCAATGAAAATAACCAAAGTTTTCGACAATTCTATTGATGCTAGTACCAGAATTAAGAAAATTATATCAACTATCATTCTAATTACCTCCCTTTATTTTTTAACTCCAAAACTCTAAAAGTATTTCCACAGTTAAAACAGGTATGTTTTCTTCTTATTTTCATAACTAGCCATCCAGAGATTGTATACCCACAATTTGGGTTTGGGCATGAAATTTCTGGTATGCCATTCTCTATGAATTTTTTAGCGAAAAATAAAAATTGATTCTGAATAGTCATTTCTTTTACCTCCCTTTTCTCTCTTTTTACTTTTTTATACTTCCTTAACTTTTCCAAATTTTACAAAGGCTTCTGCTATAAATCCTTTGTTTGTATTATACTCTATTGCAGCAAGTTTTTTAGCTTGGCCTAAATTGCAAGCTCTTTTCCAAAAAATGAATTTTTCCCCGTTACATTCTTCTATAATTTCAAGATAAAATAAAGGTTTTCTGCGTTTGATATTGAATTTTTCTGGAATATTAAACAATTGCACCTGTCCTTTCATCACAATCCCCTCCTTCTTCCTTTTCTATATTTTTTTATTATATTATATCTTGAAGAGTAATTTTTTCCTTCAAGACATAATAACAGGTACATAATATCAAATAGATAAAATATACCCATCGATGGCTATATTGCCACCATTTTACATTATCCCCATACACTGGGTTAGCAGGAATAAACTCTACTTTGATATCCGAGTTTCTCAATCTAATATAGTGCTTGAATAGCAGCTTTAACTGGAATAAGTGCAATGGCTGATCAATCACTACGATGTTCTTCCAACCATGTTTTTGAATGATATCTAAGGAGTATTGCACATTCTCGCTACTGTCTCTACTTTTTGTTTCTAAATAAATAGAACCAAAAGTATGACCTCGTTTTATGATATCAGATAGCATAAGCGAAGCTTCTGTATCATCTTTATTTCCCTTAGAATATCCTCCAGATAAAATTATAGGCACTTTCAAATTTAATTCTTTCAATTTTGATACATTCTCTATTGTTTGTTGGCTTAGAGTAGATGCGTTTTTGAGACTTGCCCCTAGAACAATCACAACATCAATTTCATTTCTCATCTAAATCCCCTCCTTATTAATTTTTCAAAATGCAAGCTACACAATCATGTAGCCTTATTATATCAGCAATTATTCAATCTGTCAATATATGAAAGTGAGTAAATACATGATAAAATAACTGAATATGCGCATCTCTTATTCCAGTTTAGAGAATTTTAAACAATGTCCTCTAAAATATAAGTTTTCTAATATAGATAAAATAAAAGAGCCTAAAAGCAAAGAGGCTATTTTTGGTACATACATTCATAAAGTTCTTAAATGGTTTTATCAAAAAGACCCAGACTTCCCTACTCTTGATTCTCTATTAAAATATTATCGGGATTATTGGCCGCAAAAAACAGAAGGTTTTGAATGGAAAGATAATGAAGAAGAAAAATCTTATTTTAAAGAAGGGATAAGAATATTAGAAGAATTTTATAATAAAAACATTCCTCATAAAACATCGATTTTAGATTTAGAAACAAGATTTGAAGTTGTTCTTGATGAACACCCTGATAAACCAAATGGTAAACATATTCTAACAGGCGTAATAGACCGAATAGATAAATTACCAGATGGTACTGTTGAAATAATCGATTATAAAACAGGAAAAAGAATGCCTTCTCAAAGAGCTCTAGATAAGAATAATCAGCTTTCTCTTTATGCTATCGGGTTAAAAAGTCGTTGGCCAAGAACTAAAATAGAAGATTTGAAATTAAGTTTATATTTTCTTAAATTTAATGAAAAAATAAATACAAAAAGAACAGACAAAGATTTAGAAGAAGCAAAAAACAAAATAATAGATTTAATTCATAAAATAGAGAAAAGCGATTTTGAGCCTCACTCATCAGTTTTATGTGGTTGGTGTGGTTATAGAAACATTTGTCCAGCTTGGAGACATTTCTATGAAGACGAAGAAGATCAACATTTAAATGATGTAGATATTAAAAAAACAATAGATGAATATTTTGTTTTAAAAGAAAAAAAAGAAAAATTGGAAGAAAAATTAATAGAATTAAAAAATTTAATCGATGTTTATTGCCAACAAAAAGGTCTAAAACGCGTATTTGGTGAAAATGGTTATTTTAACCATACTGTTTATAACAAAATTTCTTATGATATTCCTAAATTAAAAGAAATTTTAGAACCATTAGAAAAATGGGATGATGTTGTTGAAATTAATACTAAAAAATTAAAAAAGATTTTAAAAGAAATACCTGCTGATATGAGGCAGAAAATAAAAGAAATTGAAAAAATAGATGAAGAATTTAAATGTTTATCTATCAATCATACAAGCAAAAAAGAAATTGAAGAAGAATTAGAATAGATTCGTATATTGTTAATCACATCTAGTGTTATAAATATATCCATTATTCTCAGCTTCTTGCTGAGTTTTAAAATATATTCTATTTTCTTCTTTTAATCCATTAGATAAACTACAATCTACTGGATAATAATATTTTCCCCTAGAACTAGCTACAAATGGAAATTCTTTAGGTTCTGTTATTGTTTTTTCTATTGCAGATTCTTCAATACTTGTTATCAACTCTTTTTGTATAATTAATGGTGGACGAGAGATAATATTAGCTCCGATAATAATACCAAGAGAGAAAGATAGAGTTATGCTTAAAAATCCCAGGCCAAACAACCAAAGATTTTTTTTGACAAATACAACAAATTTTGTTAGAATTTTGGAACGGTGGGGCATATATTAGAATATAAATTAAAAACTTTAAAACATGGCACATACTAAGTCGGCTGGTTCAACAAAATTAGGAAGAGATTCTAATGCTAAAAGATTAGGAATCAAGAGATCTGAAGGACAGACAGTAAGTTCTGGTAATGTTTTAATTAGGCAAAGAGGCACTAAATGGCATTCTGGGTTAAATACTAGCCGAGGTCGCGATGATACAATCTTTTCTCTTGTTGATGGAATTGTAAAATTTACTAAAAAAAGAAAAATAACTTTTACAGGAAAAATGAAGAAGATAAGCGTAATAAACGTTATTCCTTCTGCTCAGAAACAACAGCATTAATTCTTACCTTTAAAGAAGCCTTTACTTCAGGATGAAGAATTAAAGGTACATCATAAAGTCCTTCTTTTTTGAGGGATTTTTTTAATTCTATTTGATTTTCTAGCAAATGAACGTCTCGAGACTCTAACTCTTTGATAATTCTTTTACTGTTTACAGAATCATAAGATTCTTTTCCTTTTTCAGCAAATTTAAGAGGAATTTCTAGAATAATTTTTTTAATCTTGGCAGCTAATTCAAGGGCTTGTTCTTTTGTTTTTTTCTCCGTTGTTATTTTTTGTTCTTTTTCCTCTGAAATTCTTTTGATGATATTTGCATCAGCTCTTTGAGCAATTTTTTGAGGAAAAAGATAATTTATAGCATAACCATCTGCTACATTTTTAATTTCTCCTTTATTCCCTAAACTTGGAAGATCTTTTAAAAGATAAATTTTCATAAAGATTATTAATTATTAATTAGTAGTTTTTGTAATTCTGCTATTGCTGTTAGTAATTGGTTGTCTTTTTCTAAATCTATTTTAGAGAAAGATCCTAATTCTTCTTCTATTTTTACTTCAACATCAGGAATAAGACCATTGTCTTGAATTATGGTTCCATTAGGGGTTAACCAACGTGATATAGTCATCTTAACACTATTACCATCTTTTAAAGAAATTAATTCTTGTACAGACCCTTTACCAAAACTTTTTTCTCCAATTAATTTCACTCCCCTATTATCTCTTAAAGCTCCAGCTAATATTTCTGATGCTGAAGCAGTCCCCTCATTTATCAAAACAACAGTAGGAATGTCTTTTAACAATGCCTGTCCAATTCTTACACGGAAAAGTTTTATTTCATCATGGCCAAAATCTTCTTTAAGAACAATATCGCCTTTCTCTAAAAACCAACCACTAATATCAACAACAGCTTCTAAGTATCCACCAGGATTATTTCTAAGATCTATGATTAAGCCTTGTGGTTTAGCCAAAGCTATTTCTAAGGCTGTCCTATAAAAATTAAGAGTAAGTGGTTGATTAAAGTTATATATTTTCAAATAAGCGATATTATTGTCTAGTTTTTCCCATCTTACTGAAGGAATACTAATTTTGCTTCTAATCAATTCAATTTTTTTTGTTTCATCCCAACTAGATCTGTAAATAGTTAATATTACCTTTGTTCCTTCTGGCCCACGTATTAACTTAGCAGCTTCAAATGAAGATAAATTAATAGTTTCAGTTTCGTCTATCTTTATAATGTTGTCATTTGCTTTTAGTCCAGCTTTTTCTGCTGGAGTATCTGGAAGAGGCGCAATAACTACTAAAAATCCATCGCGCCTTCCAATCTCCATTCCTACCCCATAAAACTCTCCGGATAATTCCTGAGAAAGGTCTTTTGTTTGCTCAGCATTTAAAAATTCTGTATATGGATCTTCTAATGATTCTACCAATCCTTTAGTAGCTCCCAAAATCATTTTTTGAGTATCTAAACTATCTCTGCCAACATATTTTTCCAAAGCAACTTTCCAAGTATCCCAAAAAATATTCATATCAGCTTCAGAAACTTCTAATGGTTTTTCTTTATTAATTATCTTTTCAAATGGAGAGGGTAAATTAGATTTCCATCCCCAATTCGCTCCTTGGGAAAAGCCAAGAACCCATATGCTTGAAAGACAAATGAGAACTAGAATAATTAAACAAATTTTTTTACAGATTTTTTTCATATTTTTTTAATAAACGAATAAATTTTTTAGGAAGATTTGCTATTTTGCCTGGACCAGTAAAAAGAAAAACATCACCATTTTTCTTGAACTTAAAAAGATTTTTTAAAAAAGATCCTTCATTTTCAACAAGATATAATTTATTTTTACTTAAAGTTCTTTTCTTTAATATCTCTTTATATATTTTTTCACTGTTAATTCCTTTAATAGGTTTTTCATTAGATGAATCTAGGGGTAAAAGGAATAAAACGTCGCAGTTTTTTATTGCCAGAGCAAAATCTTTATACAAAAGAGAAATTCGAGAATAACGATGAGGCTCTAAAACTAATACAATTCTTCTTTTTGGAAAGACAATTCTTGCCATTTTTAATGTACCTTCTATTGCAGTAGGATGATGGGCATAATCATCTACAATCGCGATTTTTTTATCATAAAGAATGGAAAATCTTCTTTTTATGCCAGTAAAGGTTTTCAAGTATTGTAATGCGTTATCCAAAGGAATTTTAAGAATTTGTGAAACTGAAATCGCGCCTAGTGCATTGTAAATATTTTCTTTTCCAGGCACAGAAAGCTCTAATCTACCTTGAAATTTGTTATTCAAGAATAAATCTGAAGAAGTTTTTATTCCTTTATAATCAATATTTTTTACTAATATATCAGCTTTATTATCTATTCCAAAAGTCAAAGTTTTTCTTTTCTTTTCTTTTGCTATTTTTCTTAAAAAAGGATCATCATTATTTAAAACAATAAATCCTGATTGGCTGTTTTTAGAAAAATCTTTAAAAGCTTTTTTCAATAAAGAATATTGTCCTTTATAAGGACCATTAATATCTAAATGATCATTGTCAACATTAGTAATTACGCAAAAAAAAGAAGGAGCTTTTAAAAATGATTTGTCGTGTTCATCTGTTTCCAAAACTGCATATTTTCCTGAATTCCATTTACTCCCTAATGGATGTGTCTTATTCTTAGCTCCCAAATAAACAGTTGGTTTTAATTTTGCTTTTTCTAAGATATGAGTAATCATTGCTACAGTAGTACTTTTTCCATGAGTTCCGGCAACACTAATAATTTTCTTTTCAATCAAAACATTCATTAAAAAATCAAAACGATTCAATAAAGGAATTTTCATCTCTTTAGCAGTTTTAAACTCAATATTATCATTAGGAATTGCTGAAGAATAGATTACAATATCTGCTTTTTTTACATTGTCAGCTTTATGACCGATATATATTTTTATTCCTTTTTTTTCTAAAATTTTTCTCGCAGAAAAATCATTTTTATCAGAGCCAGATAATGAATATCCTTTTTCTAGTAGAAGATTAGCTAAAGCAGTCATACCTGTTCCTCCAATTCCTATCAAATGAATTTGCTTCTTAATCGCCATTTAGTAATTATATAGTTTAAACCCTGTTTTTGTCAATTTTATAGGCTATAAAACCAACTGGAAATTATAGTGAAAATGAGATAAGATAGGTATAATTGGTATATTTATGATCATGAAATATAGAATATTTATTGCTTCGCATTTCCCCAACAATCTAAAGAAAATTTTTATAGATTACCAACAAAAAAACCTTGTGAATTCTTGTTTTCGGCTAGTACCTGAAGAATCTTTACATCTAACATTAATTTTTATTGGATCTATTAATGACAATGATTTGCTAAAGATTAACCAAGTTTGCCAAGATACTGTTTCTTTGTTTTCTCCAATAGAGATTAAATTCAATAAGATTACTTATGGTCCAAATCCTCACTCCCCTCGCCTGATTTGGGTAGAAGGTGAAATTTCAAAAGAATTAAATCAACTTCGTGAAACTTTAGAAAATAAATTAATAGAACAAGGAATAAATATTAAAGTGGAAAATCGTTTATTTAAACCTCATATTACTTTAGCGCGCTTAAGAACAAAACCATCCTCTTTATTAGAAATAGAAGAAGAAATAGATAAATCCTTTATAATTAACCGCATTTCAATTGTACAAAGTGAATTAAGCAATCAAGGACCAAAATATACAAATTTATCAACATATTCATTTAATAAATAACAAATCTTTGATGTTTATCATTAATGTAATTCCATTAACAAATCTTCCCAGGTCTCAACCACAAACTTTTTCATATTTTTTTAAATCAAATTTAATAAAAGGATCTGTTGTTGAAATACCTTTAGGTCACAGAAATGTAATGGCCATAGTGATAGATTCAGTACCTGTATCCTCAAAAAAGGCAGCTTTAAAAAAAGCTGATTTTGTTTTAAGACCAATAAATAAAATTATTTCTTCAAAACAAATAGTTCCACCATTATTTTTTCCTTTAGCTAGCTTTATTTCTCGCTATTATTTTTATCCAATTTCATTATGTCTAAAAATCATCTTGCCGCGACGAATGAAGTCCTTGATAACTTATATCGAAAAACTAAAAGATCTTCCAGAATATTCTCAACCATTAATTTCAAGCAAAAAGAATAAAATAAGTTTTTCTAATAATTTTTCTGATATTGTTAAAGAAATAAAATTAAATATTAAAAACCAAAAACAAGTGTTAGTTCTTGTCCCTTCTATTTTTTACCAAAATTACTACTTTACTAAATTATCATCTGAAATTTCTGAACCAGTCTTTATCTCTTCAAATGATTTAAAGGTTAAAGAATTTAATTCTTTATGGACAAAAGTTAATTCTCAAGAAGCTCAATTAATTATAGGACGGCGTTCTGCTCCTTTTTTACCTTGGCAGAATTTAGGGCTTATAGTTGTAATAGATGGAAATAATTCTTCTTATAAATCATGGGATCAAAAACCTTATCATAATTCCGTATTTCTTATTAATTATCTAGCTTTATATTATAATAGTTCAATTACATACTATGCCCGTTATTAAAATTATTGATTTAAAAAAAATTAGGAAAAGCAAAAAACCATTTCAGGCAATTTCTGTTGATGCTTTTATTGAAATTGAAAAAGCTTTAAAAGAAAAGAAAAAAATTGTTATTTTTATTAACAGACGAGGATTAGCGACTAGTATTATATGCCAAGAATGCGGATTTGTGTTCAAATGTCCTAATTGCGATATTCCATTAGGTTTTCATAGCGAATATTCAGATGAATCTAAAAAGATTCTTATGTGTCATCATTGTAATTATAGTACTCCTATGCCTTCAGTTTGTCCTGCGTGCAGGGGTTATAAGCTTAAACCATTGGGAGTTGGTATAGAAAGAATTGGTGAAGAAATTAAAAAATTTATTGTTCCAACGCCTCCTTTTGCGCTAATTGAAGGGGAGATTCCTGATGAACAAGAATTGGATATTTTTGATAAATTTAATAAAGGACAAATTAAAATATTGATAGGGACCGAAGCTCTTTTAAGGCCTCAATTAGAATCAACTGATTTGTTATTAATAGTATCATGCGATTCTGCAATGTTTTTACCAGATTATCGTAGCGAAGAAAAAGTGTTTCTTAATCTTTTAAAATTTAAATCTTTATCTAAAGAAAAGTTAATCATACAAACATTAATTCCTGATAATAAATTATTCCAATATTTTACAAAAAATGAAGAAGAAAAATTCTTGCAAGAAGAAAAAAAATGGCGGGAAAATTATCTTTGGCCTCCTTATGTCCAATTAATAAAATTAACACTCTCTTATAAAGATAAATGGAAAGGGGTAAAAGAAGCTGAAGAAATAAAAAAAAGATTAGAATTAGCTATAGATAAATTAATTCCAAAAGACCTTCAAAAAAACTTTATTATATTAGGACCTGCGCAAGCTTTTGTTTTCAGAAAAAAAGGCTTTTATAAATGGAGTATTCTGGTAAAATATAAATACTTTGAGAGTAAGGTTAAAAATGATATTAATCCTTTATTTGGACTAAATTTACTTTCACCTATACTAACTAAAAAAGAATTAATGCTTAGGAATAAGATTCTCAAATATGTTCCTTCTCATTGGAAAATTGACGTTGATCCAATTGATACACTTTAAAAAATTCAAAAATTAATATGGAAATACTTATCGGAGAAAATAATCAAACATTACGGCAAAAAAGCCTCCCTGTTAGGCGTATTAATGCAGATGTGCGTAGTTTAATTGAACAAATGAGGAAAGTAATAAAACAAAATAACGGAGTGGGATTAGCAGCAATTCAAATAGGAGAACCTACTCGTATTATTGTTTGCGAAATAGATGATAAGTTTTATACTTTTATTAATCCTGAAATTATAAAGTCTTTTCCGGAAACTTCAGCAATGGAAGAGGGATGCTTAAGCTTGCCAAATATGTATGGTGAAGTAGAAAGACCAAAAAAGATATCTCTGAAGGCCATTAATTTTGATGGTAAAAAGATAAAAATTAAAGCTTTTGGTCTATTGGCCAGAGTAATTCAACATGAAATTGATCATCTTGATGGTATTCTCTTTATTGATAAAGCAAAAAATATAACAAAACAAACACGGAAAACAACAGCTTTATAAAATTATGCGTTTTATATTCTTTGGTTCGTCTAAATTTGCAGAAATAATACTTAATAAGCTTCTGAAGTCTAATACGAAGCCAGTTTTAGTAGTAACTGCTCCTCCAAAAGAAAAAGGAAGAAAAAAGATTCTTTTCCCTACTCCTGTTTATAACCTAGCCGAACAAAATAAAATTCCTATACTTACTCCAGAAAATTTAAAAGATGAAGAATTTTTATCAAATTTTAAAAATTATAATCCAGATTTAGTAATCCTTACTGCTTATGGGAAGATTATTCCTTCGCAATTATTGTCTATTCCTAAAAAAGGAGTTCTTAACCTTCATCCATCTCTTTTACCTCGTTGGCGCGGAGCTACCCCTATTCAATCTGCTATTTTAGCAGGTGACAAAGAAACAGGTGCTACTTTGTTTCTAATGGATGAGGAAGTAGATCATGGACCGATTGTACAAAAAACAGAATACAAAATACAAAATCCAAGCATTACTTATCCTGAATTATCTCAAGAATTAGCAGAGATAGGCGCGGATCTCATAATTAAAATTGCTCCAAAATGGTTAAAAGGAGAGATTGATTCAATTCCACAAGATCATTCTTTGGCAAGCTATTGCCATAAAATCTTGCCAGAAGATGAAAAAATTGATTGGAATAAATCAAATATAGAAATAGATAGGAAAATAAGAGCTTTAAATCCCAATCCAGGAGTTTTTACTAAAACAACAAAAGAAGATGGTATAATTATAAAGATAGTTAAGGGCTATCCCATAAATGATACAGCAACTTATGAAGACAATGTACCAGGACAAGTTTTTGAATTTAAGAATAAATTGGCAGTTAAATGTGGCGTAGGCATTTACGTTATTGAAGAATTAAGACCAGCAGGAAAAAATACAATGAACAGTGAAAGTTTTTTAAGAGGTAATCAATGGATATTAAAAACTAATTTTTAAATGTTTTTATTTTTTAAAAAATATTATCCAATAATTTTAAGCTTTTTTTTGCTTATTCTTTTTGGATTTTTTATTGGTGACGGATTAATAGAAAAAAGATATTTAACATCATCATTACTTCAGTCAAAAGCAGATTCAATGGATCAATTAAGCTTAGAACATTTAAGAATTGATATTCCTCCTCATATCAATTTAACTAATTTTTATAAAACATATGGACAGCGGATGCTCGGTAATGATCAAATAAATATTATTAGTAGAGAGGAATGGGGCGCTGATAATCGTTATTCTGATATTCAGTTTATAGAAGATTTTTGTCAAAAGAATTATTGTTATGAAGATAGATATAATCCAGAAGACACCTTTTCAGAAAAAGAATATTGGAGATCCCTTGAATTATCAATAAATTACAAAAAGAATTTTGAATCTTATGATAATTTTTTTCTTCAAAGCTTAAAAAAAGAAAATGATTTTGTTTATTACTATTTACCAGTAGAAGGAATTGTTATTCATCATACTGCTGGAAAATTTACTACAAATTTTCAAGAATCCAAGGAAGAATTACAAAAAATCCATCTTATGACTGCTGTGCAAAGAAAATGGAGAGATATAGGATATCATTATTTAATAGATGGAGCAGGTCGTATTTACGAAGGAAATTTAGGAGGAAAATATTCAATTGGAACTCATGCTTATGGACATAATAAAGGAACAGTATCAATATCTTTAATGGGTGATTTTCGTCCTGGGCATAATAAATTAACCGAACCAATGGAAAAAGCCTTAATTAATCTTGTTGAATATATAATTAAGGAATATCAATTAGATATTAGTAAGAGAGAATTTTATCTTCGAAAACCAGACTTATCTGGCCGGGAAATGACGCAAAGTCTTATAAAAGGACATATGGAATTAGATATTAGGGAAGAACCAACAGAATGCCCTGGAGTAGATCCTGAATATCTTAGAAATATTATTTATTCTTCTTTAAATACTTCTGCGCTATACTGATAAATTTCTAAATCCATTCTTTTCCATTCATCTTTTTCTAATCCAGCTTTTTCACATAAATGAGAAATAAATAATTCAGCAGAACTTAAATCTTCCCAAACTTGTGGTAAAAAGGTAGCTTGATGAGCTCCTTTTTTTATCAACAAGCCCGGCTTATATTTATTCAGATATTTAAGAAAAGAATCATAATCGGTAAAATTAGGAAGTTTTTTTAATTCTGATAAGATAGAAATCTCTATTTTTATATCATTTAATTCATCGCCTTTTAAAGCTGTAAAACGAGAATCAAGTAAAGCGCTTGCTAGGCAATTATCAATTACACTTTGATAAATTGGTTTTTCACTTTCTAAATCACCAATACAACCTCTTAATTCATTATTTTTCCATAGGGTAACAAAAGTCCCCTTTTTTTCTTTTAAAGATTGTGGCAGTTCATCTTTTTCAACTTGAAAAACTCCTTCATCTTGAAAGTATTTTTGTATAGCTCTTCTAGCTATTTTTAAAAGATATTCTTTATCTTTTTTATTCATAGTATGCAATACTGGCATACCCTACTACTTGGCTTTTATCTCTGCTTATTTCTCCAGAATTCATAGAACATAAAAGCTTAGGGTTCCATTGTTTTATATTTACAATGTTTAATAAAAGTTCAATTGATATTTTTCCGCAAGCATTACCATATTCATTAAAACGTTGAACATCATTAGCTAATATAGCGTCAACCGTTACTTTATCTATCATTTTTGCTTGATTATATGGTAGATAATGACTTAAATCAGAGCTAATTAAAAAAAGAGTTTTCTCATCATAAATTGATAACAAAATATCACTAATTTTTTTATAATCAATAATATTACCAACTAATAAAGGAAAAATCTCAAAATCATCCAAAACAGTTTGTAAAAATGGCAATTGGACTTCTAGACAATGTTCTGGTTCATGAATTTCAGATGATTCAATAATTTCTTTTTTATTCTTAAGTGTTGGAAAATCATTTTTTGATAAAACCTTTATCTTTCCTATTGGCGTTTGCCAATATTCTTTACCGCAAGAAACAAGATTATCAAATGAAAAATGATGGCTTGGGCCTAAAAGAATAATTTTTTTATAAGAATAATCTTCTATGGATTTAAAAGCATATGCAGCTACTGGACCAGAATAGACATACCCAGCATGAGGAACAATAATTGCTTTAACCGGTGATTTATGTTTTTCAACAGTTGCATTATCCAAAAACCCCTGAATCATTTTTTTTAATAACTCAGAATCATCAGGATAAAATGTACCAGCTACAATTGGATTCCTTATTTCCATTTTCCTTGTATTTTTGTTTTACATTTGGGACACTTTCCATTTTTTAAATTATTTTCTAACACTTCCATGCCCCATCGTTCTACAACAAGTGTACTGCATTTTGGACAGAAAGTACTTTCATAATTGGAATTTGGAATATTACCAGTATAAACATATTTTAATCCTGCTTTCTTACCAATTTCATAAGCAGAAATTAAAGTTTCCTCAGGTGTAGGAATTATATCAAGCATTTTATAACACGGATAAAAAGCTGAAATATGCCAAGGTATATCTTCAGAAATTTTTACTAAAAACTTAGCTATTTGTCTTAATTCTTTTTCAGAATCATTTACTCCAGGAATTATTAAAGTGGTAATTTCTTCCCAAATTCCTATTTTCCAGATTTTTTTAATATTCTCTTTAACTGGATTTAATTGTCCCTTACAAATTTTTTGATAAAAATTATTTGAAAAACTTTTTAAATCTATATTAATTGCGTCAAGATAAGGCGCGATAAGATTTAAACTTTTTTCACTCATAAAACCATTTGAAACCCATATATTTTTAATCCCTTCTTTTTTAGCTAATTTCATTGTATCTAAAGCATATTCTACCCAAATACTAGGTTCATTATATGTATAAGCAATAATTGGAATTTTATTATCTTTACAATATTTTACAATTTTCTTTGGTTCCCATTCTTCTCCTGCATGTATTAAATCTAGATTTTTAGGTATTTG
>Ga0268278_1001383_pt1 | contig 14241 bp, 13 predicted proteins | sample saktaG_3_FD_190135 | JGI IMG/M metagenome (GOLD analysis project Ga0268278, IMG submission 190135) | Saline water microbial communities from Sakinaw Lake, British Columbia, Canada - sak_2010_1_5_55m | ecosystem: Environmental > Aquatic > Non-marine Saline and Alkaline > Saline ... | reverse complement strand
ATAGAACACTGATTTGGCTGATTAGCGCTGATTAAATATAAAAGAGAAATGAAAAAATTCTCCACCTGCTAAGACGTAGTGTAACTGGGACTGATGATTAAAATTCACTTATTTGAGATTCGCAATGCAGATTTCACACTCATGTTTAGCGCAGAATTGATAATAAAGTTGGATCATTCCCTGTTGCATTTGTAAGTTGATGCGGAAGCGGATGCCGTCTTTCAGAAGTGTGTGCATATAATGGGTAATGTAATTATCTGATAGTTTTGGAAGTTCGCCATACACTGTGGAGATCACTTTCTGCAATGTGTCATAATGCAGTGTTTCTGCATAGACATAACATATCGGCAAAATAATATTTGAGAAGATATCCCTGCATCGGGATGAACCAATCGAAGGATGATCCGCTTTATTTAATAAGCTTGAAAACTCATTTTCAATTTTTCGAGCATCAATTTTCTGTGTATCTCCATAACTAAAAAGTGCAATTATCGAGTTGATGAGATTTCCTTGCTCAAGAGCAGCGTAAAGAAAAGGTGCAATTTGCCAAAGTCTGTTCACAGGATGATTTTGTGGACGGCAACGGAAGAAATTCCAATCATCTTTGTGTAGTGTCTGATAAGATATTGCATGAAAACGATTATGAATCTTATCAAATCGATGCAAAAGATTTTCATCAATAAATGTTAAATTATATTCATGCAGATCAAGTCTGCACGTTATAAGGAGTATACAAAAGAAATCTTCGAAATCCTTAAATTCGTTTGTGAAAGTTTTCAATTTTTGAAACGGAAGCAGCTTTGCCAGCTTAAAGAAAGGCATTTTATTCTTACCGTATCCAAGTGCTTCGATTATTCCTTCATAAAGGATCTGGTTGAAATCTGAATTGTATAATTCAGCAGAAAAGCGTTTACTCTTTTTTAAAAAGCGTTCCTTACCCAGCTTAAGGAGTATGTTCTTAAGAACATCAGGATCGTGTAAATCTTTTACCAGAAGGCATTCAATCGTTTTCTTCTGAGAGGTGTCGAAAGGTTTTTGTCCATATCGTTTCCACAGTTTGTCTATCTGCTGATCAAGATTGGGCTGGAGTTCGAGGATGGGTATTTTGCTGCTGTTTTCTGAGATAGTAAATTCAGCATTTTGTTCATTTGAGAAGACGACGTGAAGAATGACGTTGTTATAATTTTTATCCTCATGATGATTGTGAGCTTTCCAATCATATTCATGCGTATGTATCTCGACATCTCCCTGCAGCTTTTTCCCATCAAACAGAATGATGCTGTTCACAAAATCAGGTCCGGCATCAGTATTCCATTTACCCTGAAAAAGTATTTCTAGCTTCTTTCCAGTGGCAGTTCCGATCGTATCTTTAAGATGCTGTTCATCCCAGATATGATATAAAAAATTTTCCGCAATATTTTTTTTCATGTGTCCCTCTTAATCATAATTGGATAGAAAAAAGTAATATTTATTTGTCAATTTTCTTGTAATGAATATATTTTTTTCATTAAAATTTGACACAAGATTTGTAATGCACAAATTAGTCGATAATTACAGAAAAAAATCCATCCATGGAGGCCTCATGACCAAAGCCGATTTAATTCAGGCAATTTCTCAGGAAACGGGAATAATATTAAAGGATACTAAAATTATCGTTGATGCACTCTTGGATAATATAAAGATCAGTATGATCAATGGAGAGCACATTGAACTTAGAGGATTTGGTACCTTTAAAAATAAGGTACGTAAATCGCGCATCGCACGTAATCCCAACACAAAGGACCTTGTTCATCTTCCGGAACGAGTGGTTCCTACCTTTAAGTTTTCAAAATTCTTTATTGATGAAGTGATGGATAACAACTAATCATTTTGGAGATTCAATGCCCTGCGGGAAAAAAAGAAAAAAAGCAAAAATCAATAAGCATAAACGTAAAAAGAGACTAAGAAAGAACCGTCATAAAAAGAAATAATGGTGCTTTGCTGGTTTGAATAGCACACGCATCAAAATTGGAGTACGGTATATGTACAAAATATTAGCGAAACTCAGTGCTATTGCTGCAGCTATATTATTACTTCTTGGAATAATAGATAAGATATTCTTTCCTCACAGCAATATCCTGTTGCAGCATGAGAACTATTTCATTGCTGCAAACCCTTTCATTTTGTTTGGGATATTCTTCCTCGTTGCATCTTATATGAAGTCTCGGAATAAAGAATAGTATAAAATTTCGTAACATCACATTTACTCAAAATACAATGGTCGGGATGGCCGGATTTGAACCGGCGACTTCTTCGTCCCGAACGAAGCGCGCTACCGGGCTGCGCTACATCCCGACTGGGAATCAAAACCTTTGTATGAGAATCATCTGTCAAGAAAAAGCGGTGCTACGCTATTCGCACAAGGTTAAGAATAAAGTGTTTGAGCTTTTCATTGACAAATATTACCGTCAGGATAAAATTTATTGTAAATAATTTAGGTTTTATGGATCTATGACAGAAAAAATTTTAGAAGAACAAGAAAATACATTACCAATAATTCCCACCAGAAATATTGTAATCTTTCCTCAAATGATCGTACCTCTTGTTATCGGAAGAACGCATTCGATCAAAGCAACAGAGGAAGCATACGGAAAAAATAAGATAATCTTCTGCGTTACACAAAAATCACCGGATACCCAAAAACCTCAGCAGGAAGATATGTATGATATGGGAGTGGTTTGCCAGATTCTGCAGATATTGAAAATGCCTGATGCGACCATCCGAATTCTTGTTGAGGGATTACAGCGTGCAAAGATACAGGAGATCTATTTTTCCGATGATTATATGAGTGCAAAACTCGATCTTATACCCAAAGAAACTTTGAAAGAAACCTCGGAGAATATCGCACTCCTACAAACATTGGAACATGATTTCAAAGAATATGGAAAACTGAGCAGAAACTTTTCCGATGATGTGCTTATTACATATGAAAATCTGAAATCAATGGACGATAAAGTCGATTTTATTGCATCGAATATCGATCTCGATCTGGAAGTAAAGCAGAAACTTCTGGAACTTAATCTAATGGAACGGATCTTCGATTTGATTGAATATATTTCTAAGGAACTTGAGATATTGAAGATTCGCAAGAAAATAGCAGGTGAGGTAAGAAGTAAGCTGACAAAAAGCCAGAAGGAATATTTTCTCAACCAGGAACTGAAGGCGATTCAGAAAGAGCTTGGTTTTGCCGAAGATCAGAACGTAGAAGTGCGAGAACTTGAAAAAAAGATACGTAAACTTCAGCTTACAGAGGAAGCAAAAGAGAAAACTGAATATGAACTGAACAAACTGCGGAGAACCAATCCTATTTCACCGGAGTATTCTGTATCTTTAAATTATCTTAACTGGCTCACTGACCTGCCGTGGAATAATCCCAAAAAGGGACGATTTGACCTCACTGAAACTGAAAAAATTCTTGATGAAGATCATTACGGTTTGAAGAAGATCAAGGAGCGCATTGTCGAATATCTTGCAGTACTCAAAATGGTCAAAAAGGTGAAAGGTCAGATTTTGTGTTTTGTCGGTCCTCCAGGTGTGGGAAAAACATCGCTGGGACAATCAATTGCTAGAGCATTAAACAGAAAATTCGTACGTCTATCCCTCGGTGGTGTGCGGGATGAGGCGGAAATTCGAGGGCACAGGAAAACATATATCGGAGCAATGCCGGGAATAATCATCCAGGCAATGAAACGCGTCGGCACAAAGAATCCTGTGATAATGCTCGATGAAGTCGATAAGATGAGCATGGATTTTCGTGGAGATCCTTCTTCTGCACTGCTGGAAGTACTCGACCCAGAGCAAAATTATGAATTCCATGATCATTATATTGAGATTGGATACGATCTTTCACAAGTGCTGTTTATTACTACTGCGAACAATCTTTTTTCGATTCCTCCAGCGCTTCAGGATAGGATGGAAGTTATTACACTGCCGGGATATACTGAGCTTGAAAAATGCCGGATCGCAGAGGGATTTCTTCTTCCAAAACAGCTTGAAAAACATGGTTTCAACCATAAAATCACAGTAGAATTTTCCGATAATGCTTTTCTAAAAATAATAAGAAATTATACGCGTGAAGCAGGTGTCCGTAACCTCGAAAGAAATATTTCTTCAATTCTTCGAAAAATAGTACGAGAGTATCTTAAAGATAAAAAGAATAATTCCTATAAAGTGAATGAATCCAGTATCAGGAAATATCTTGGCGTAGAGAAATATCTCTACTCAGACGTAAAGAAAGAGGATAATGTTGGCGTGGCAAATGGGCTCGCATGGACTTCTGTAGGCGGTGTTCTCTTGCAGGTAGAAGCGGTTGTCCTGGAAGGAAAAGGCAACCTTTCTCTCACCGGGAAACTCGGTGATGTCATGAAGGAATCAGCAAGCGCTGCGCTGAGTTATGCCAGAGCTCATTATGCAGATTTCGGAATAAAAAAGGACTTTTATAAAACGAAAGATATCCATATCCATGTTCCCGAGGGAGCGATCCCCAAAGATGGTCCTTCTGCAGGAATAACTATCGCAACAGCAATCATATCAGCGCTTTCCAAAAGAAAAGTACGCGTGGATTTTGCAATGACAGGAGAGATCACTCTCATGGGAGACGTGCTGCCAATTGGCGGATTGGAAGAGAAACTCGTTGCTGCTCAACGTGCGAAGATAAAAAATATAATTATTCCGAAAAAGAACTTTAGAGAATTGACGGAAATTCCGAAGCAGATTAAAAAGGGATTAAATATTATAGCAGTCGCAATGATGGATGAGGTGCTGGAGCATGCATTACATAAGGATACAGGTATTGAATAGATGGATTTTGAAATAGTCTCAAGAACAAAAATAGAAGGAAATTCTGAGGAGCTTATATTGAAAACCGAAAAAAACAATCTGCAGCTTCTCGGATATATCCTTGAAACGGTCGAAGGAATGTGCCATTACACCACTGTGGATAAAGAAGAAACACTGCTCAAAATCGTTTATACTCTTGATTTCAAAGAAGATGTTGACCTGATCTTACAGTCACTCAAGGAACATAAGAATTAGTAGGAATTCTTCCGCTTGATGGATCTAAAAAAAAAAAATAAACAATTAATTGCGGGAAATGTGAGAGCCGCTGCTCAGCTTATCACTCATATAGAAAATCAGAATAGAGCACAAAAAATTATATCATACGATACTGGATCATCAAAAAATGCAGCAGGAAAATAATGGGCTCAATATCAGGCGTCGGGCTCGTATCAAGAATGAGATCATAAACAATTTGCAGCAATCAATACTCTCTCATATTAAAAAAAATGTTGTCTCCGACCAGGAAATTGAAGATCTGATTGATGATGTATTTGACAATAAATCCGCTCCTCTGACAATATCACTTTAATTGATTGAAAAATCCCAAAATAATTCAGAAACGGAGTGAACATGAAGCTTTGCGTGTTCGAAGATAATTCGTGGGACCAGTTCCTGCCGCTTACATATACAAGAGCTTATTTTGATCTGAAATGCGGAATTCTAAAACTCAGGCATAAGGTCACGCGCTTTTATCCTGATGATGAGAAATATCTGCTCCTGCGCGAAGAACTCAAGAAATTATATACATCTCGTTTTCCTAAATATAAAATCAATCATTTTGAAGAGGGAGGGTATCTTTTCGTCAACGGAAGAGTGCTTTTCGATGAAATGATGAAGCAAGAGGTTGATTCTCTCGAAAACGGAACAGCTCTTTTCAATGGCGATGTCTGTATCGCTGCAAGAGTTCTTAGTGAACATGAAAGAGATATTTCAACAGAGCAACTACCTCATTTATTTTCCAAATTAAAGAAGATCGATACAAAAATACAACCCATGCAGTATATCTGGGAGCTGGTTGCAAAAAATGAGGAGCAAATCGCTCTCGATTATAAATTTCTGATAAAAAACAAGATAAGTCAGCATATGCAGGACGGTACTTTCCATATGATGAACTCTTCTGAAATATTCTTTGGAGAAAACGTCATAATTGAACCGGGAGTCGTGCTCGATGCAACCAATGGACCGATCATGATAGATGATAACGCGCAAATAATGGCAAATGCAGTGATCAAAGGTCCCGTGTATGTGGGTAAAGGGAGTGCAATAAAAGTAGGGGCAAAAATATATGAGGGCACTTCGGTCGGAAAAGTATGCAAGATAGGCGGTGAAGTCGAAGGGACAATATTTCAGGCGTTCTCAAATAAGCAGCATGAGGGATTCCTTGGCCATTCCTATATAGGCGAGTGGGTGAACATCGGTGCTGATGCGAATAACAGCGACTTGAAAAATAACTATAATCATGTGAAGTCCTTTTATTATCCGCTAAGAAACTTTAAAGACACCGGTTCGCAATTTTTCGGCGCTATATTTGCAGATCATATCAAAACCGGCATCAACACAACTTTCAATACAGGTATTGTTATCGGAGTCGGGTGCAATCTTTACTCCTCTTTGCTTTTCAGCGGATTTATTCCGTCTTTCAGTATTGGAAGTGCGAACAGAATGGGGGAATATCATCTGAAAAAAATGCTCCAAACTGCAGGAATCGTAAAATCAAGAAGAGGGCTTGAGCTGACTGATGATGAAAAAACAATTTTGGAATACTGTTACGAAAAATCGGCACCCCTCAGAAAAATATTTTAAAAGGTTTTATACATAATGAACGGATTAGTAGAAGTTAAATTTAAACAAGACGAAAAACGGTATTACGAAAATGCTCATGATATCGAGCTGAGAAAAGGTTTGTACGTGATTGTTGAAGCGGAAAAAGGCGCAGACATGGGTCATATTGGAAATTACCCGCTTGAAAAAGAGAAACTAAATCTTCCTGAATCCTATGAGATAAGAAAAATTATCCGCGTTGCGAGTGAGGATGATGTCGAAAAGATGAACCGCATTCATGAAAAAGAAGAAGATGCGAAGAACAAATTCCTCGATGCGCTCAAAGATCAACCATTTGAAATGAACCTCGTTGATGTGGAATACCAGTATGACGGCAATAAACTGTCTTTTTATTTTATGGCAGAAACAAGGGTGGACTTCCGGGATTTCCTGAAAGTGCTCGCGCGGATCTTTCGAACCCGTATTGAACTCCGCCAGATCAACGAGCGTCAGGAAATCAAAAGACTCGGAGGTGTTGGTCCTTGTGGCAGAGAGTTGTGCTGCAAAAATCTCGATCTCAATTTTGACCGTGTCACCATCCAGATGGCTAAGGATCAAAATGTGAGCGTGACCTCTTCTAAAATGTGCGGACTGTGTGGGAAGCTCCTGTGCTGCCTCGCATATGAAGAAGAATTTTACCAGGAAGAAGCAGAGAAATATCCGGAGATAGGTGAAGAAATATTCTATAATGATAAGAGGATGACCGTTGGGAAAAATAATTATCTCACCTGCAAAATTGAACTGAGAGATGAGAACGGCGTGTTGACAACCATTAGTTTTGATGATTATCTTGAGCAAAAAATTAAAAAGAAAAGAGCTAAATTTCCAGCAAAAAAGAATAAGAGAACAAAAGATGAATAATATTAAATTAATAGCATTAGAGCTCTGGCCTCTGGATGAAAAATCGAACTCCAGATGTAATGGAGCTCACCAGGTATGCCTGCAATGTGCGGTGTGCGGATATAAAAATAAGAGCTATTCTCTCATCGATGACGTGCCTACACATCAAGAACTTGCCCGATATATCGATCATACAAATCTCAAACCGGATGCCACAAATGTAGAGATTATAAGACTGTGCCAGGAAGCGCGCACATATGATTTTGCATCTGTGTGTGTGAATCCTTATAATGTGAAACTTGCAAAAAGAGAAATGGACAAACGCGTCGTGTGTTCTGTTATCGGATTTCCACTCGGAGCTAATCTCACGCATACAAAATTGGAAGAAACCAAACTCGCTCTTAAACAGGGCGCAACCGAGTGTGATATGGTCCTGAATATTGCCGAGCTTAAAGAACAAGGGTATAATTATATCCTGATCGAAATCGAGAAGATCGCTGAACTTTGCCACGAACAAGGAGCGAAACTAAAGGTCATCCTTGAAACTTGTCTGCTCAATGAAAGAGATAAGATCGTCGCATGCCTGATCGCAAAAAAAGCCGGTGCTGATTTTGTGAAAACTTCGACTGGTTTCTCTAAATCAGGCGCAACAGTCGAAGATATTATTCTGATGCGAACTGTTGTCGGAGATTATATGGGAGTGAAAGCATCAGGTGGAATTCGCGATACTAAAAAAGCTTTGGAAATGATCGCAGCCGGAGCAAATCGCATTGGAGCGAGCGCAAGTCTTGCAATTATCGGAGCGTAATTGAGAGTCATACTCGCTGGTTACAACATTGATATTTCCCAGCTTAGTTCTACTAAAACCAAATTAACACCTGAGACTATTTCCGCTGCGTATGCGCGTATAAGCCGTTCCAGGAAATCGGTCGATGAGCTTCGAGCGGATGCAGTCCTCGATGTAGAAAAGTCCAGAAGATCGAATAAGAATATTGTCTTTGAAATGGGGCACAGTTCTGTTGCAGAGCATGCAGTATTTAACTTTGATGTCATCGGTATTTCCCGTTATCTTACAGAATTTGTACAGCGTACACGGCTGGCTTCCTTTACGGAAAAATCACAACGCTATGTGACTCTGGACGGTGATTATATTATTCCTGAAGAGATCAAGAATGATAGTCATGTGTTACATAAATTCCAAGATACAATCCAATCACAAAACGACGCATATCTCTCACTTTTTGAAAAGCTGAAAACCTATTTCCAACAAACGACCAAGTTAACCAAAAAAGAGCTCGAAGGACGGGCAAAAGAGGATGCACGGTATGTGCTTTCCATGGCAACGCAAACCCAGATGGGAATGACCCTGAATGCGCGAAGTCTGGAGCATCTTCTCAAACGCTTGTATGCACTTCCTCTTATTGAAGCGAAAAACCTTGCAAACAGTTTGTATGAGCAAGTCAAGAATATCGCTCCTTCACTCATACGCTACATCGAGCCGTCCGGATATGATGCGCAAAAATATAGAACAAATGTCGTTGCCGGGTCCGAAAAACAGATTGAGAAGTGCACCCTTTTATCCTTTCCTGAATATGCAGATGAGAGAATTATTACAGGTTTGCTTTTCCGCTCGACCGGATCGGATTACAAAACTATTTTTGAAGATGTGAAACGTATGAGCACACAGGATAAAGATGAGATATTGCAACGATATTTGACCGATATCACCTGCCATGATTCCCTACCGCGCGAATTTGAATTGGTAGATCTGATGTTCCAGGTAAATATCAGTTCATCATGTTTTGCGCAGCTTAAAAGGCATAGGATTGCCACGGTCATTTCAACAGATTATAACCCGAAATTTGGTTATACAATACCAAAAAGTATTAATAAAATCGAGCAGAAAGATACTTTTCAGAAGCTCATGAAAGAGTCTGAAAAAACATATGATCTTCTCGCAACAAATTATCCCGAAGTAAAAAACTATATTCTGACGAATGCGCATCATAAAGTAGTATTATTCAAATGTAATATGCGGGAGCTCTGTCATTTTGCACGGTTGCGTCAAGATGCACACGCGCAGTGGGATATTCGGGAACTTGCCCAAAATATCATTGAAAAAGTAAAGCAGGCAGCGCCACTAACTTCGCAAATCATCTGTGGAAAAGACACGTTTGCTGAACATAAAGAAGAAATAGCACGCAGAAAACACTGATCGTACTGATTATCGCAGATAGAAATTAAAATTGTAGCACAAGATTCCGACCTGTCAAGGCGAAGTGAGGTGAAGACTGATCTTGCGATTATAAGATGGAGAGGACCGGAAAAATTTGACATAAAAAAATAATTAAAGTAGGAAAGGCATAAATAAGGAGTTCATAATGAATAAAAGGCAAAGGAAAAAAATAACTAATATATACATTAATAAGTGTAAAAATAAAGTAATTCTATAATATCCTCTCTATAATTATTCCCGATTAGAGAGGTTTTCCATTTGAAAGTGGAATTGGAATAACGAACAAGAATAAGAATGGGATGTTGAAGCTGAGGGAATTTTTCTTATCAATCTTTGAAATTAATCTAAGGAATGTAGTATGAAAAAAAGAATAAATCGTTACATAATAATTGGATTAGTCTTTATAGCAATGGTTGTTATAACGGGTTGTGATGAAAATGTTGATATCGAGTATTACGAATTCTGTATATATACGATGAACGCAGATGGGAGTGATCTTACAAAAGTGATAGATGTTGGTGCGACCTACGCGTTATTCGTGCCAAATAGTACAATGATTTTATATAGGTCTGGTAAGAGTTTATACACCGTAAATGAAGATGGCTCGAACAACACATTAATCACAGATACACTTGATGTGAAATCTGAACCACCAGTTATTTTTTCTGATGGATCAAAGGTGGTTTTTGTTTCTAATAATGATATATTTATTGCTAACATAAATGGTGATAATATTACACAACTTACAGGAACAAAAGATATTATTGAAAGACAACCTTGTTTATCATTAGACAATAATGAGATTATCTATAATTGTGAGTGTTTGAAGAAATCATTGTATAGTATTTGTAGAATGGAATTATATAACGGTATAATAGACACACTTTTAACAAGCGGAAATTCTTTAAGTTGGTCGAAATATTCTATTGATGAAGAAAAAATATTCTACACTAAAAGAGGTGATAATGCGGGATTGTTTTCAATGTATAAGGATGGTTCAAATATAATTCATCTCTTATCGGAAATTGCAGTAGGTTTCCCAATAGAAGTATCATCAGCAAAAATTGTTTATTTCTATACACCTAACATATATATTGTTAATTATGATGGTTCTGCAATTAGTGACTTAGGACAAGGTTATGATCCCCATATTGCACTTTTTAATGATTCACAGATTGTATATTCCAATAATGGTTTTCAAGATGGTGATATTTATATAATGAATAATGATGGAACGCAAAAAGGAAGGCTTGCAAGTTATGGTAATAATCCACGTTTCTCAAATGACGGTACAAAGATCGTATTCCCAGGTCAATATAAGACAAAAAAAAAGGTTAAGAATTATATAACGAATTAAAAAGGAGTCAGGATGAAGAAACTTAAAAGAATCATAGTGTTAACTATATTTATATGTTTAATAAGTTTAAGTTTAATGTTTGGACAAATAGGAACTATGATACCTAATGATTTTTTGCCAGATACATTAGCAGATGGAAAACTGCCGTGGCAAAAAGCAGGATATGACAATATGTTAGTTGCGTATGATACTTTAGATATAAATAAGATATTTAATGTTGTAACAGACATGGATACAATTAGCGGAAATACATTAGATCAAAAAATATCTACAATTATTACTAATTCAGGCTATTCTTCAGATAACATAATGTTCTATTTTCCAGCGGGGGAGTATGAGATGCATAACACGATAGAGATTAACAGAAGCAACATTATCTTTAAAGGTACAGGATCAGAATTTACCATATTGAAGTTTGTTAAACCATGGGATATGGTAGACGATGACACTACCAGACATTATGATTTTCTAAAAATTAAAGGAAGTTATAACAATGTTGTTACTAATGTCGGAATTGAGGATCTAAAAATTGTACGGGAAAATTTGTCTAATTCTGTTCAAGAGTTGACAGAGTCGTACACAGGAATGTTTGTTCGATATAATTATGCACAAAATTGCTGGGTACATGGTGTGGAATTTGATGATGCTGGAAGAAGTCATATTTATATTACCAATAGTAATAATTTAGAGTTCAAAGGATGTTATTTTCACCATGGTATTGATTATGGAGAAGGTGGAAATGGGTATGGCATACAGATAGGAGAGTATAGCAATAAATGCCTTATTGAAAATAATGTGTTTGGTAGATTGCGTCATGCGATTGTACTTTCCGATGAAGCACATCATAATGTAATAGCATATAACAGTATGGATGAACAACATTCAGAATACCCTTTTATTATTGACCCTTTTGAGTGGGTAATATCTGATATGTGTATCCATGGTCATAATGACAACTTTGATGGAGATGGTCCTTATGAAAACTTGTTTGAAGGAAATTGTGGAAGTTGGGTTAGAATTGATAAGGTACATGGATCCAATGGTCCAAAAAATTTAATCTTCAGGAATATAGCTGATGAAGTAGGAATAGAAATTTGTGGAGGTAATGATGATCAAGTTATTGTAAATAACTATTTTAAATGTTCTAATACAGCAGTTACAACTTTCTGGGACGTACCATGGGCTTCATCATGGCTTGATCCTCCTCAAAATACTTATTTTAAAAACAATAAATGTAAAAGAAACGATCTTACAGGTTGGCATATATATTGGAAGCCATGTTACGATCCATCATATTATAATGATGTATCATATTACAAAGATTCAATACCAGATTTTATAACAGAGGACAAATGGCCTTTTGACCCTGTAAATCAAATTAATCCTGCAGAAGAGAGAAGAGATAATTCATGGGGCATAACACTGTTTTCCGATTTTACAAATTATATTATTACTGATCCCAACTATATTTTCCTCGAATCATACTTTTATAGTTGGAATAATCCAACAAATAGTAATGATAGTAATAATGAGTTGTTTTTTATCTACCATAATTGCAGTACCCAATCACCTGTTGTAACTTATTCTTTAGAAAAAGAGGATGGAACATTGATTGTTGATAATCAATCAACCTCAAAGCATACAAGTAATTTTAATGATCGGGCATTCCCATTAAGTTGTTACTATAAAAGAAAAATGATTCAGGATTATGAAGGACCAATTACTATAAAAAATTTATGAAGATGGAGATTTAAAAACCGAATCAACAGTTGAATACGACCCATCAAATAAACCACCAATTCCTATTTTGTTTAGCTCGAGTACCGAATCTAAGGGTATATATCCATCTACCCAATCCGGTGGTTATTGTAGTCAGGTTTATTATGGTAATTATTATACTCTTAAATTGAATGCACCTTATCAGGGTGATATCGATACATGGTATAAAATTTCTATTATGTGGGAAGAAGATGAGGGTACACAAAGATATGATCTTAACAATTCGCCTTATGTTCAATCAAATAGTAACGGAACATTTGATATTCAAATACCACAGGCATGTGATATTCCAACAACAGGAACATATTCTAATATGCGCCTTAAGTTAAATGATGTCCCGAGTAATCCGAATTCTCCTGTTTGTTGTTCGTCAGACGAATTTCGTGGATTAATTACGACTATCAGTTATCCGGGAACAATTTCCTATCCAATATATAATAAACCTTCGGGATGTCCGTCAATTTATATTGATAATGAATATATTAATAATATATTACCTTTAGCTGAAAACCGGGGAAAAGATCAATTTGACTATATCCTGTTAGATAAATCAACAATCAATCCGGGAAAGCCAGATTTACAAATAAAAGAAGATCAAAACAACAAAAATTATCTTGATATGGTTCAATTGGTTGGGATTGGACATTCAAAGGAAGTAGAAGTCGGAATTAATAATACAAATGGCTATATATTCCCTTACACTACGAAATCACTTATCAAATATTCAGGCAAGGACAGCATTATTACACTTTCCGAAAATGATTCTCTGCTCCTTTATCTAAATGTTTTTGACATACCATCTGTTGATATGATATACTTAAAGGTTACGAGTTCTATTATTCCGAGTAAAGCTTCAGGTTCCGGCAAAGGTGACATTCTCGAAGGTATAATTAATTGTAAGGATACAACCAGCATCGATACATTGGATATAATCGGATTACATGAAGAATATTATACATCCTTCACTGATATATATTCTAATGAAGTCGATTTTTCAAATGGTGTTATCTTTCTAAAACCATCGAGAGATGTAAAAATTTCGGAAATTTCAATTATACTTCCTACTGGTGGTAAAGAGGAGTTAGAAATTGTTAATATTCCTATTAAAGAAGCTGTATCTTTACAAAACCAAAGAAATGTTGCTGTAGAAATATTAAGAGATGATGATTTCTATTTTGAGTTTACTAAAGACGATGGAGTAAAATTCTTTTTCGATATGCCGTCTTTCGGATCAGATGAAGTAGATTATGTTATAATTGCCAATGGCAGGTATAAGCATATTGAAGAAGAACCGATTAATAGTCTTGAGATGTCACACTATCCAAATCCT
>Ga0268278_1001379_pt1 | contig 14256 bp, 9 predicted proteins | sample saktaG_3_FD_190135 | JGI IMG/M metagenome (GOLD analysis project Ga0268278, IMG submission 190135) | Saline water microbial communities from Sakinaw Lake, British Columbia, Canada - sak_2010_1_5_55m | ecosystem: Environmental > Aquatic > Non-marine Saline and Alkaline > Saline ... | reverse complement strand
AATTCCCGCACCAGGGTCTGAAAAAATAATTCGTCATGCAGCAGTGCGGGGATCATCTCCGAAATAGATTTATAACCGGTTTTTATCATGAATTGTCTTGCTCTTCTTTCTACTGAAGCTCTGGCATAATCACGGAAATCATAACCATACCGTTGATACATGGCATCCAGTAAAAGCGTTATTTCCAGGTTCTCAATGTCTTGAATTTTCATGTTTTTAGATATCTCCAATTTTGTTCGCAGTTATCATTTCTCACCTATACAGCCAAACCCGCATCATCGAAAAGAGTCTATTTACATCAACTGGTTTTGGTAAATAATCACTTGCGCCTACTGCGATACAATCTTCGTAATCTTTTTTCATGGCTTTGGCAGTGAGAGCAATGATCGGAAGCTTATAGAATTTTTCCTGGGCTCGGATGCGTCTGATTGTTTCATAACCATCCATTTCCGGCATCATAATATCCATCAAAACAAGATCGATATCAGGTTCTGTCTTTAATATTTCCAGTGCCTTTAAGCCGTCTTCTGCCTTGAGCAGGTTAAATCCCTTTTCGCTTAATAACTTTGATAAAGCAAATACATTCCTCATATCATCATCAACGATCAACACTTTTTTGCCTTTAAATATCACCTCGGTATCATGCAGATTTGTTATCATTTTTCTTTTCTTTTCCGGCATTTTATCTACCATTCTGTGCAGGAATAATGATGTCTCATCCAGCAGCCTCTCCTCTGATTTCACTCCCTTGATGATGATTGATTCCGCATAATTACGCAATTCAAATTCTTCTTCTTTGGACAACTCTTTTCCCGTATAAACGATTACCGGCGGAATAACAATTTTCCTCTCTTCCAAGGTTTTCAGCAAATCGAATCCGGTCATATCAGGTAGTCCCAAATCGAGGATTACACAGTCATATTTATGAGTTTCGATTTTTATGATCGCTTCTTTGCCGGTGGCTGCTGGACTACAATGTACATCTCCGTTGCCGATCAGTTTGATGACGCTTTCCCGTAAGTTTTTATTATCCTCCACCACCAGTAGATCTTTGATTCGCCTACTGAACATTTCTTCCAGCTTCAAGAAAGCTCCATCCAGTTCTTCCTTTCTCACCGGCTTGGTCAAATACCCGATGGCTCCTTTCCTGAAAGCTTCTATGGTTGAATCTTCAACTGACATAATGTGGACGGGAATATGCCTGGTATGCGGATTGTTCTTTAATGTATCCAGCACGCCCCATCCGTCAATCCCGGGAAGATGCAGATCAAGTATTACCGCAGCAGGAAGATGCTTTTCTGCCAGTTCCAGTCCTTCTTCACCCGTAAATGCCACCAGTCCATTAAAACCTTTCAGACGGCACTGATCAAGCAGCAGCTTGGCAAATTTCGCATCGTCTTCTATGATCAGAATGCTTTTCTCTCCCTTCTTCAGCGATTCCCGATCGTCTGGTATTTGCTCCTGTACTAAATTCCGTGATTCCTTTTTGGCTTGATATTCCTTGTAGGTCTCATTAGTTATTTTTGTCAAAGGGCTCACTGTCTTTCTGAGCGCTTTCAATTGATGCGGAAGATAGAGTGTAAAGGTCGATCCTTTGCCTTTTTCGCTTTCCAGTTGGATTTCTCCACCCAACAAATTAGCCAGTTCGCGGGATATGGAAAGTCCCAGTCCGGTACCGCCGAATTCCCTCGAAGTTCCGCCTTCTGCCTGTTGGAATGCTTCAAAAACAATTTTTTGCTTATCAGGAGAAATTCCTATACCGCTGTCTTTTATGGCAATGGCGATGCTGTTTTCAGGTGAAAGTCCGCTTCTCGATAGATTCACATCTTTATGCGGCAGATGGAATTTAACTGTGACTCCGCCTTTTTTGGTGAACTTGACAGCATTCGACATCAGATTCTTGATAATTTGCAGCAGCCGCTGGCTATCGTTCAGAATGCTTTCCGGTACTTTTGGATCGAGCTCGATCTTGAAAGAAAGACCCTTTTCTTCCAGCATGTGTTTAAAATTGTTGCTGATGTTTTCCAAAATATTTTTAACTTGAATCTGTTCAAGATGAATATCCATCCTGCCGGCTTCGATTTTAGAAAGATCAAGGATCTCATTGATCAGTTGCAGCAGGTCATTGCCACTTTTATAGATCACTTCCGCCGATTCTTTCTGGCTGCTGTCCATATTACCCTCTTTATTATCTGCTAACATTTTAGAGAGTATCAACAGGCTGTTTAAAGGTGTGCGGAGTTCATGCGACATATTTGCCAGAAATTCGGACTTGTATTTACTGGCGATTGCCAGTTCTTCCGCCTTTATTTCAATATCTTTTCTGGCGTCTTCAATATCTTTTTTCTGCCTTTGCAGCGATTCGTTCTTCTCTTCCAGCTCTTCATTGGAAACTTCCAGCTCTTCCTGCTGTGCTTTTAATTTTTCTTCCGACTGCTGCAAGAGCTGAGTTTGTTCTTCCAACTCTTCGTTGGTTGTTCTCAATTCTTCCTGCTGGCTTTGCAGTTCTTCTGTCAATGCCTGTGATTTTACTAAAGCCCGGGCAAGTTCTTCGCGGTTTTTGGCTGTTTCGATATTGATGGCGATAGTTGCCATAGCTTGTTCCAGGTATTCCATTTGCAGATCGGTAAAATCGTTCAGTGTGCCGATCTCGATCACACCTTTCACTTTATCCTCAAATAGGAAGGGTATCACGCAGATAAATTGAGGTATGCGTTCTCCCAAACCGGAAGTGATCTTGATGTAATCTTCGGGAACATTTTTTAGGAGGATCGGGGTCTTTTCCAAAGCTGCCTGACCTACCAATCCTTCACCGAGTTTAAATTTATTCGACAGGTTTTTGCGTTTTTGATAAGCATAGCTGCTTAACAAAGTTAATGACGCTTCTTTGGTTGTGTTTTCATACAGGTAGAATGCGCCGATCTTGGCATCGAGATAAGTGGTGATTTCCGTGATCACCCTATTGCCGATATTCAGTAAATCCAATTCCCCGCGCATCACGTCATTCATCCGCATGATCCCTGTTTTCAGCCAATTCTGCTCTTCGGTTTCAATTTTTGCTTTCAGTAGAGAAGCTTGCATTTTCTGGGTAGCATCTGCTAGTTTTCCGGTCTCGTCTTTGCTTTCAATTTCTATCTGTGTATCGAGCCTTCCTTCTGCTATTTCATTTGCGAGGTACACCACTTTGTTCAAATTAGATGAAATTAACTTCGCTATCCAAAATCCAATCAATAATCCGATAACAACACTTGCCAAGGCAATTAATATGATAATAGTCAATTCTGAAGTATAATTCTTGGATGCTATTGCTTGTTGCAATTCTATTTCTTCATCAATTATATCAACCAGGCTTTCCATTGCTGAGGCAGCGCCATTATATGCTTCTCTGCTGATGTTTTTCGTTCTCGAAACAGCAGCGGCTATAAAATTCCTGAATTGGGAAACTGATAGGTTTTCATGAATATCTAATTTCAATAATTCATGGGAAACTATCTCTTTTACTTCATCATTTTTCCTGATAAGTTCAACGTAACTCTTATTGAAATTTTGAAGATATTCCGAATTCTGGCTTTCAATTTGTGAAGTCAACTGCTCCAGCCAGTCTTCTAGTTCGCTTTTGTATTCTGTAATTCTTGATGAATACAAGTCAATTTCATCTACTGTGTCGGATAGCAGGAGTTTGCTTTCTGCCCGGTAGATTTCTACCAGGTTTCGATGGATTCGTGCTGCAAGTTTGATATTCTCTGCTTTAATATCGACGATGTAATCCAACTGGATTTTAGAACTATTCAAATAATAAATTCCTACTATAGAGACGACTATCTCAAGAAATACAATAAGTAAAACAGCAGATATAATTTTCCCTTTTATAGAGAGATTATTGACAAATTTCATAGAAAACCTCCTGGTTTAGCTACTTGTATTTTAATTTTTTTCAGTTTTTTTATTTTCATTTCAAGAAATAATAAACTCATTGCTTTATCCATACTATTCGTTTTCTGTATTTTTGCCGGCTTTTTATTGTTTTTGGATGTGGTAATATTCTTGTTCATTATATTTCTCCTCTTGTAGACGTAAAAACGATTGGCTCCTTATCCTTTGAAAACAATCCCACCAATCGTCTGTGCGCGTTAAATCTTTCTTTTAAGAATTCTTTGATAATTATGATATTATCAATTTTAGCTTCGCCATCTACTTTTCTTTCCATTCTTCCACCTAACCCAACCTCAATTAATAAACAGTTTTGCTGGTTTAGAATTACTTGTGCTAATAATACGATTTTTTTACTTTTTTCTTTGTCAATGTTTTCATTCCTTTCGGACTACTCACTCATGTGACAACTCATAAATACGATGAAGGGAGATGGGTTGACAATTGCCTTTAATTTCATTTTTTTATCCTTCAATCGTTTTCTTCAAACGAATGATAAATACTACACCTGTTAACTGTTAAATGCGTAATGAGTCTCCAGCCATTATTGTTACAACTTCATTTTCAAAATTGTAAAGTTTTACATAGGTTTGAGAAGAAGCGTCATCGTTCTGTGGTGTTATAACGACAAAAGTTGCTGTTGCCCCTCCCGGCTGATAATCAATCCAAGTTCCAGAATTAGCATAGATTGATTTTTGCCCATTATAATTTTCAGACGTAATAATTTTAGCAATATGTGTATGTCCGAAAACGACTATTCTCTTATTGGAATTCGGGTTCATAAAATATTGCACCTTTGCCTGATCATCCAAATGACTTGTTTCAAAAACATCTGCAATCGCCTGAGCTACAGGAATAGTATCAGCAACCATGTTGTGTATTTGTCGTTCAACCCATGTATCTTGAATTCCGTTGAAAAGGTTCACATCAATAAATCCACCTACAGTCGTTTGATAAGGAAGTATATCGTTGACAGAATATGTCCCTGTGAATCCATCAATATTTGTTACAATAATGTTCTCATCAAACATGTTTTCTATCGGCAGCTCGAGCAATGTTCTTTTCCAATTTTCCCAATATCCGAATAATAAATTTTGGCTTTCAATGCCCGAAGTATTTGGGGTGACAACCGGTATCGTGTCTCCTGCTGTATGGCAATTTTGCCAGACATGGAGTGCGGCAATTCTTGTGAAAAAGTATCCCGGAGGCAATATGGTTCCTGGTGCAACATCTTGGTTTGAAATCGGGTCTGGGGAACAGAAAAAACAGTAGCGATGACAATGTTCAATCGCCAGTTCTGGTAGATATGCCGGAGAGTACGTGCCTAAGCCCGGCACGTCTCGTGCCTGATTTATCCCTGGAAGAATAAGTTCAACATTTTCCGCAGTTATTGTTAAATCATGGTTCCCCGGTAAATAGGTAACTAAAATTTCTTGTGCTTGAATTATCCGGTTAAGGGCATCAAACACACCCTTATTGGTTTCTGCGATCCGCTGAACAAAATCTGCCTGATCCATTCCCTGATAAGTATCTATTGTAGCTGGTACAAACCATTCATCGAGCAAGTCCCCAGCAATAACAAGTTCCTTGACATTGGGAGCCACTCTGATCTGTTCGAGCAGCTTCTCAAGTGCCCCAAGGTTGTCTTTGCACTCTGCATAAGCGAGATCGGCACCAAGATGCATATCGCTGATAACAACGAGCATATTTCTTTCATTACCACCATTGGTGAAAGGGTTTATTCGCGAATTTGTCGGGCTTACCGTATCGCATGATGTAAGTACACTTAAAAACATCACTAAAATAATCGCACTTAAAATACTCTTTAAATTTTTCATTTTCTTCTCCTACATATAAGTTTTATTATTTTGGTTATTACGTTTACACATTATTATGTTTTGATATTTATAGACTCCTATTCTTTACTATTTTCTTTTTCAATTATTTTCATTCTTGTCTATCCACACGATCATGTGACAATTCATAATTACAGCCAAATGTATATTGTGCTCAGTATAGCTTTTGATTTCATTTTTTATCCTTCAATCGTTTTCTTTAAACGAATGATAAATACTACACCTTGCGGTTCGTTATCTTCTACAAATACCATTCCTCCATATTCTTCGACAGTTGTCTGAACAATATACAATCCAATACCGGTATGCCCTGTTTCACCATATTTGAAACCTTCATCAAATATCTTATCCTTTATTTCATCGGGAATACCTATACCGTAATCCTTAAATCTAATCTCGCAATTTTCTTTATTTGGAATAATTTCAATATCCAATTTTGAAGTTTTCCCATGCCTGATAGCATTACCAATTATATTCTCAAACACTGAATAAATTGCGTTATCTGCATACGCTCTGCTTGTGCCTGTAACAGTGATCTTTATATCAGGATAATTCTTTATAACATCACGGGCTACTTGCTCGATATCATATTCATCCAATTCAGCATGCGAGTTTATAAAGGCTTCCTGTTCACGTTGATTATGGATCGTTTCGATACTTTTCTCGACTCGTTTCTCTATCTCATCGATCATTGATTCATCCCCCTCTTCACGATATATATCAACCGCACTTTTTATTACGACAAGGTCGTTTGTGATATCATGTCGTAGAATGGAGTTTGCTGTTTTCAATCTCTCCCGGTTGATCTTTAATTCTTCTTCCGCCTGCTTGCGTTCGGTGATATCCTGATTCGCCCCGAAAGTTTTAACCGTTCGTCCCTGGCTGTCTTTTGCAATGAAGAAACGAACGGAGATATACCCCGGTTCGCCGTCTGCATAAATAATCCGGTGTTCTATTGTCCGGCTGAAATTCGGATCGGTAGTTTCCATCGCTTTCTTCATTTCAGTAGCGACTACTGCGATATCATCGGGATGTAAAAACCGTTCAGCATATTGAGAAGGAGTCATTGTGTAGCCACCGACTTTTTTTGCTGTAGTTCTAAAAATATCATAGAAGTGATCATTGAAAGTGAATAGATCAGAATCAGCATCATATTCCCAGTATCCCAGCTTTGCGATTTCCATAGCATTAGATAATTGGGCTTCGCTGGTTCGAAGTGCTTCTTCCGCCTGTTTGCGGTCGGTGATATTACGTATACTGCCGATTATCTTCACAGGTGTGCCCTGCGGATCACACTGGATGCGAGCAGAGATAGAACAGGGAACTTCAGAGCCATCCCGATTTTTGAATATAATTTCATAATCAGCCACACTTCCCTGTTTTTGCAAAGCTTCTAGAAATGCCTCCCGCTTAGCCGGATCCGCATACAAATCATACATTGATTTGCCGATAAGATCATCTCTTTTGTATTGACCGTACGACAGCTCCAGAATCGAAGGGCTAACATCAACGATTACACCGTCGATATGAACCTCAAAAAACATATCCAGCACATTCTCGAAAATGTTTCGATACTTCTTTTCGCTCTCTTTTAAAGCTATTTCTGTACGATTGCGTACAGCAATTTCCTTCCGAAGCTTGCGGGTTCTCTTCTTTACCTGCAGTTCCAAAATTACTATGGCAATAATAGCTATGATAAAAATAATACTGATAATATAAGGTAAAAGCATTTCAAGTTTTTCTTCGAATGATAAACCGCTTATAATGATAGGTTCCCACCATTTTTTTTGCAATTCATCATATGTTCCGTTCGCAACGATTATTGATAATCCGTCATTCAAAACTGATAAGAGTTCTTTATCTCCTTCTTGTACTGCAAAGCTGAAATCCTGGTTGAAGCCCGTGAGTTCAATATCCAGAACATTTACATTATGAATATTTAGTTCATTAACCAGTTGCAATCCTATGAGTTCCTGGGCAATGACCGCATCATACTTTCCTTCAGAAAGCTCCTTGAAGGCAATATCATACGTCTCTGTAGTATGTATCTTGTCGGATAATTTCACCCTTGTAACAAACTCGTGTGCATTATCTCCTTGCATGACTGCGATATCTTTTTGTTTCAGATCGCCCAGGGTTTCGATGCCTTTTGTTCCTTTTCGCACAAATACAGCCCCATTCATTGTATGATATGGAAAAGTGAAATCATAGACCTCTTCAGTCTCCGGTGAACGCCCCACCAATGGCAGCGCATCAATCTTTCCTTCTACCAGCTCTTGTTTTATCTCATCCCATGGTCCTACCTTGATTTGAAGATTGAGATGCATCACTTCCGCGACAGCTTTTATGAGATCTACAGAAAAACCATCTGCGTTCCCATCCTCATCCACTATGCAGAATGGAGGATAACTCGGTTCCGAAGCAATAAGTATCGTATCTTTTACCGTATGCAACACCTGCTTTGCATTTTGTGCTGCAATCGAGGTTGTTGATACAAAAATAAAAAGAAAAATGACCAATAAAGTGCTGAAATATCGAGCACGAACTTTTTTAAACATTCTTAACTCCTAAATACATTTATAAAAAAACTTCCTTCAATCCATCTGTGAAGAATGAATTGTTTTCCTTAAACGGATGGCAAATACTGCTCCGTTGGGTTTGTTGTTTTGGTTATACTTTTTATCAATCATGGCACACCCGCTTTTTTTACGAAACACTACTTTCTTTGCACACCTTTTATAATTTATAATATTAAGGGCAATTTCCGTGCCAGTATTGTAATAAACTGAGATAAAATTATTGCATTAGATCTTAGAATCGTGCAATGTGCCTCACAGCAGCGGATTACGGGATTTCAATAATTATCAATTTTTTTATAGAGTTAATGGCAAAAAACCGAAATTATTCCAAAGTGCTGAATTAATTCCGCAGTTTGCTTAATTTATTATGCAGTATGAAAAAATTTTCTCCCTCTCTCATCTTTGCTTCCTTGTCACGTCGTAGTTCGCCACTCGGCGAACGAAGACGGATCGCTCCACGCAACCCGCAACCCGCTTCACGCTTTTCTCTCCTTTGGTATTTCCAGAATAAAAGTCGTGCCGTTTTTTCTGTCTAATTTCAGGGTTCCCTGTAGCTGCTGTGTAATCATATCAACTATTGATAAACCAAGTGTTGCCGGATCATGAATTTTAACCTCTTTGGGAATTCCTACTCCATCATCTGATATCTTTATCTCAATATGTTCCTCAGAGTCTCTTAATTCTATATGAATTTTCCCCGCATCCCTTCCCTGAAAAGCATATTTTATAGCATTCGTTATTATTTCATTAAGTATCAGCCCCAGTCTATCTAATATTTCAATACTGATTGTGAGTTCATCCAGAGAATAGCTGATCTTTACTTTATGATGTACATCATAATTGTATTTAAGCTGCTCTGCAAGTGATTCAATATATTTCCCCATACTCACTTCAGACATATATTCTGATTGTAATAACAACTCGTAAGCTTTTGCCATTGCCAGTATTCTATCCTGGCTTGCTGCAAATCCCTTTACCGCATCTTCTTTTGTAGTTATTTCGTTCTGCTGAAGCTGAAGGAGACCTGATATTACCTGTAAATTATTCTTAACCCTATGGTGAATCTCTCTCAATAATAATTCTTTTTCTTTGAGCTCTCTCTTGATCTGTTCATCTGCCTGCTTATGATTGATGGCAAGAGCAATTTCTTCTGAAACAAATGTGAGAATTTCTATATCCTTTTCTGCATAAAGATTGGGATCATCATAGCTCTGAACCGCGATAACACCAATTACTTGATTTTCAATTTTTAGAGGAACACCAATCCAGATCTCAGAACGAGTCCCAATGATTTCAATTTTACCCTGTTTGTTTAATTTATCTTGTAATTGTTTGGGAGCAAATAATGTTTTACCTGTTTTTATGACCAGAGAAGTGAGAGTCTTACCAGCAGGGAAAGTTTCAAATATATCTTTTTCATCAACATCAAAAGGAAGAGAGATCATATCAGTTTTTTTATCGTATAAGGCAACATAAAAATTTGTGGTATCGATCACATTTCCCAAGTATTCTCTTATTTTGCTGTAAAAGTCGCGCATTTTATCGGTTGTATTCAGAGCATTGGAAATGTTGTATAATGTTTCTTGTATTTTCTCTGCCTGCTTGCGCTCGGTGATGTCCTTCAATGAAACCACTAGGGCTTCTTCTTCTTCTTCTTCTTCTTCTGCAAAAATCTTACCAGCAAAGTCAAATTCTAATATAATTTTTTTTCTTCTTTCAACAATGCTCATCGTTTATCTCCTCTTTTTTTACTTTTTTAACTACATTTTAAGTTTGTTTGCAATGGGTAACGAACCAAATTGAGAAATAAAACTGTCTAATAATTCTTTTTCCACATAAACATATACGGGAGTTGCGAAATATCTCAAAAAAATACCCTGAGAATTTCGATAGTGTTTTATCGTACAGTTTTTAATATTCGTACAAAGATAATTTCTAATTCTAATTAATAGATTGTTGGAACGACCGTAATATATCACTTCCGAAGAAAATTTTGGATACTTAATATGATTGATCACAGATATTTCATATACACCGGCTTTATCAGGAACAATATGTAAGTTCTTTTTATGCAAGGGCAAGATTCGAGAAAAATATTTTCTGTATGGATTAGTTAAATTAATTTTATTGTAAGCTGGAATGTTAATAGACCTTCTGTAATTGCAAATTGTCCTAACAGTAAGAGATATATTATAATTCTTTCTAAGAATTTCCTGAATTTCATTATCTCTCATTCCGCATGATTGTTGAGAGATAACATGTTCAACAATACTTGTATAAATTTTTCTTTTATTACAGAAAAGATCCTTTAAAAAATATTTTGAATTGTTAAAAGATATAAAGGTGTTATTAATTAAGCGGCTTAAACGACTAATATCTAAATAAGGGAATTGATCTTTTTCTAAAAATTCCTTCAAAGAAATTGGAATCATTTTTTTCCTATCATTAGTCTCAAAGAAGTCTCTTTGCAGTTCTAACATATTATTCATAATATGATGTATAAAAAGATTTTTAGTTTTGATCCAATTCATGGAATGTTTCAATTTTATATCGCTGGGTTCATATAATAATTCAAAATCCAGTTTTAAGTATTCAGATGAATAAAATTTGAGACCGTCTTTTTCTCTTTTCACTGTGCCGGTTATTCCTTTAGGCATATTTTTTGAAATTCTATCATCAATATGATGAACTCTATAAAAAGGAGCTTTCGATGTTTTGTTAATGAACCTCTCCACATATTTTAAATATTTTTTAATATTCATTTCCAAAATGTTTGCCAGAATCATCCGGCTGATCACATTATTTTTCATAAGCTCTTTCTTCCGGTAACCGCACTAATTTCGATAATACCGTGTTTTGTTTTTCTTGATTGTTTTCGTAATTCAGAGAGTATTCTTTGTTTTAGTTCATCTTCCGACATGTTCAGATCAGGAGCATATTTACTAATGAGTTTTGCATAAGCATTATTAGATTTCAATACTTCAATTTGCTTATCTACAGCAAGTAGTGATTCGGGAACGGACTGAAATATGTTTCGAAAGTTTTCCTCACTCTGATGAAGTGCTTCCTCTGCCTGCTTGCGTTCTGTGATATCACGGGCATTTCCCTGAAATCCAATAACTTGTTTGTTTTCATCAAACAGGATCTTACCGAGAATCTCGAGTGGTATCTCGCTCCCATTTTTTTGAAATAAAGTCAATTCAAATATAGCAGAATAAGTATCTTCTTTTCGTAATTCATCTTCTACTATATTCCTAAAATTCTGAAGTTCTTTTTTTGAACAATGTTCCGCTAAAGCGCTTCCTGCCCATTCTTCCCGTGTAAAACCGAGCATAGGAAAAATGGACTGATTTATATATGTAAACTTCAAATCTTTATCCATTTTCCAGATACAATCAAGGGTATTTTCTGCCAATAACCGATATTTCCCCTCGCTTTCCCTTAAATCGTTTTCTTTTTCCGTAACATCTTCGAGAATGCTCAACAACGATTTTCTGGAATGTTCTGCTTCTCCATAGAGTCTTTCAAGTTCTTTTTGGTTAGAAATAAGTTGATCTGTCTTTTTCTTTAGTTCATCCTCTGATTGCTTCTGTATTGTGATATCATGAAATATTCCCAAAGTCCCCTGATATCTCCCATTATCATCAATTTTGGGAGAAGCAGTTACTAAAATAGTCCTTTTCTCACCATCTTTTTTAAGGATAGAAAGTTCATATTTACTTGACTTTCTGGTTTTTCTAATTGAGGTTTGTTGAAGAACTCGTTGGAATTCTTCCGGCGCGGTTAATTCCTTCAAGTTTTTCCCGAGTAATTCTTTTTTAGAATACCCGAAGATATCAGCAGATGCTTGATTTATAAAAACAAAATTCTCATTATCATCAACAATTCCTATTCCTTCTTCCATTTTTTCAACAAGGGTACGATATTTTTCTTCAGATTCCTGCAATTCCTTGCCGGATTGTTGGATATTCTCTACCATCCGGTTGAAAGAAAAAGCCAATTGACCAATCTCATCATCGGATTTAATTTGTATTTGTGTATCTAATATACCTTCACCGACCTTATTTGAAGCATCTCTTAATTCTACTATTGGTTTTGATATGATTTTTGCCAACAATAAAGAAGCTGAAATAGCTAAAAGGAAAATTAGTATTCCCAGTATTACAAACTGATAAATCATATTATTTGTAATGCTCTCTTGTTCTTTAACAGTATCATTCAATTGAGTAAGGATTTCTGTATTCAGTTCCCGGTGTAATCGAGTGGCATCCTTTATTTTTGAGTAAATAGAGATTATTATTTCATTCATCTCTTTTGATGTTGGTTTCGTTGTCTCCGTCTCTATTACACCAAGTATATCTTTTTTCAAACCTGCTGTTATGTTTTCAAGTTCTTTTATAATTGGTATCGCTCTTTCATTGTCTTGCTTCTTCAAAGATTTAAGATTTTTTGATATATATTCGAGATTATGAAAAATATCCTCTTGAATTTGTGCACCCCCGATTATGAAAAACCGCTCAATATTAGAATCCAGGGATAAAATATCCAGAGCTATATCATAGCTGAGATTCATCTGCATACTATTAGGAATTATTTGTTCAGTGGTACTTCTAACATTTTTAAGTTGGAAGTAACTTATAAGCAGCATAAACAATACAAGAACAATGACAATAGTAAAACCGGAAGAAATTTTTCTTCGAATCGATGAGGTTAAAAAATCAGGAATTATCTTCCTCTTACCTTTTTTTTCATTTATCATCCTAAACCTACCTTGAATTATTCAATAATTTCAGCATTTTTCAGCAATGACGGTAAGAAAACAATATCTAATTTCTCAGCAATTTTCAGATTCAAAATCAATTTGCCTTTCTTGTTTTCTTTAAGAGGAATATCCGATGGAAGAGTGCCGTCAAGTATCTTCAGTGCAGTCTCAGCTGCATATTCCCCTTGTTCCTCAGGTATGGTTTCAACAGTAATAAGGGAATAAGGTGACATAAATTTGTATGTTGAACCTGTAGGCTTACGTGTATTTTCAAGAATAAATCTTTTTGCTTCTTCATTGTCCCAGTTATTAATAGCAGCATTACTTACCAGAAGGAGTATGTCAACTTCATCTTGAAGTTTGATAAATGTATTTTCCCATTCTTCAAGTGTTTTTACAAAATACTCTTTTTCAAATGAGATATTCAATGTCTTTTTAGCATTTTCCATCCATTTTCTCGAAGATAAACAATCATCTGCGATCACGCCTATTCTCTCACCTTTAGTATAAATTTTCAGATGATTAATAAGAGGTATAACAAAGCTGATTTCAACCATTCCGGCAGTATTATTGTATGGCGCTTTATAAACGGTAGCATCCCAATTCAAACCGCAAAAAACAATAGGTAAATCTGCATTCCTATAATATGGCATAACGAGATATTTGAAAGCAATATCATCAGATGTGATAAGCAAATCAGGCTTCCATTCTTCAATGATTTTTTTTGCATCTAATGCTGCCTGTTTTTGAAATTCTTCTCCGGTATTTCTTTTTGTATCCATATAATGAATTTTTAATTCAATACCTTTATTAGATAAACCTTGCTTCAGACTGTTTGTTATTCCATCACTCCATTCAAAACCCTTATGGTAAGAATTTACAAATAATATTTTCTTTCCGGTATATTCCAGGGTTTCAATATCCTTCCCACCATTCTTCTCTTTCTTAGTACTACAGCCGGATATCGAAAACACAAGTATCAAAGCTAGCGATATAATACCGATTAAATTCCTTCTTTTCATTTTATCTCCTACATATAAGTTTTATTTTTTTGGTATTATGTTTATACGTTTTCATGTTTTGATCTTTATAGACTTGTTACACAATGTCCGAAGCCGTAGGCAAAGGA
>Ga0268278_1001374_pt1 | contig 14277 bp, 14 predicted proteins | sample saktaG_3_FD_190135 | JGI IMG/M metagenome (GOLD analysis project Ga0268278, IMG submission 190135) | Saline water microbial communities from Sakinaw Lake, British Columbia, Canada - sak_2010_1_5_55m | ecosystem: Environmental > Aquatic > Non-marine Saline and Alkaline > Saline ... | reverse complement strand
GTAATAGTCCTTTTGATGGCACTAATGATATCGCCTGCATCAGGATAGTATGCCTTCTCAAGGACAGAACTGGCAGGAGCGGGGGCATCAGGTAATGAAACCCGTATTATCGGAGCTTTCAGGTAATCTATTGCCTTTTCCGCTATAACGGCAGAGACTTCTGCGCCCACACCGCAGGTCTTCCATCCAGCATCAGCGACAACCAATCGCCCAGTTTTCCTCACCGATTGCAGTAAAAGATTTTCGTCTAGTGGTTTAATGGTACGCAAGTCCAGTAACTCGACGTCTATGCCTTCTTCATTCTTCAATACTTTAGCTGCTTCGGCAGCCTTGATTACCATAAAAGAAGTTGCCGCAACGGTAACATCCTTTCCCGCTCTTCTTATGACTCCCTTCCCAATTGGTACTGCGAAAAGTCCTTCCGGCACATCACTTTCTTGGTCATAAAGCCAACGATCGTCAATGAATACGATAGGGTTATCATCCTGAATGCTGGCAATAAGGAGACCTTTAGCATCGTAGGGATTACTGGGCATCACCACCTTAAGTCCTGGAATATGAGAAAAAGTTGCCTGAAGAGCTTGAGCGTGTTGTGCCGCTTGTTCACCACCCCTGTTTATAATCCCCCATATGACTATTGGCACACTTATTTGACCACCAAACATGTAGTGCCAGTTGGCGGCATGATTGGCTATCTGATCCATGGCGTAATACATAAAGTCCATTCGAGGATGAACAACAATAGGCCTCATACCAGCAAGGGCTGCACCAATTGCTACACCCGTGACACCATTTTCGGATACAGGAGTGTCAAACACTCTTTCAGGACCGAACCGATCGATGAGACCGACTGTTGTAGCACCCACGTACCAGGGGCTAGTGACGCCTTGACCGATCACGAATACTCGCTCGTCATGTTCCATCGTCTGGTGCAAAGCTTCGTTAATTGCTTGAACAAACGATATCTTTCGCATTTAACTATCTATTACCCGTGAAGACATTATTCAAAAGTTCTGCTTTTTCTGGATATGGACTTTCCTTAGCATAGACAATTGCTTCTTCTACTTCCTTTTCAATGCTAGTGTAAATTAGCTTTTTATCTGACTCTTTCAGAATATTTTGCTGCAAAAGCGAATGCTCCATCTTTTTGATTGGGCATCTACCTCTCCAATAGCCTACTTCCTCTTTGCTCCTCAGACCTTTGTCTAGGTCGTCATTTGGTCCTACGTGTCCCAGCCATCGGTACGTCATGCACTCAACGAGAGCCGGCCCTTTGCCTTGCCGAGCATCTTCGGTAGTCTTTGCTGTAATCTCGTAAACCTTTACCGCATTATTCCCGTCCACTCTTTTTGCAGGTATGCCAAAAGCTTCGGCTTTCCTACAAATGTCAACGTTACCAAGACATTTAGATATAGGTAGATGGGTACTGTAGAGATTATTCTCGCAGATAAAAATCACCGGCAGCTTTCTTAGTGAAGCGATGTTTAGAGACTCATAGAAAACGCCTTCATTTGCTGCGCCATCGCCGAAAAAGACGACAGATATGTCATCCTTTTTGTGCATTGCCTGAGCCAGAGCTGTTCCTACTGCTAAGGGTATCGTTCCGGCAACTATGGCAGAGCTTCCTAATAAACCGATATCAGGCGATGCCAGATGCATTGATCCACCCCGTCCTCTGGAACATCCAGTAACTCGACCATACAATTCTGCCATGAGTGTCTTAATATCACCACCTTTGGCAATGTAGTGCCCGTGAGAGCGATGGGTGCTAAAAACGTAATCGCTTCTCCTCAGATTAGCGCAAACACCAGCGGACACCGCTTCCTGACCGATATACAAGTGAACGGGGCAGATAATCTCTGAATCAAGCCGTAATAATTCAGCTACTTTTTCCTCGAACTTACGAATTCTCAGCATCATGGTGTAGAGTTTCAGAAAAGTAGCTGGGGAAGTGCCTGCCGTTGTTTCCGTAATGTTGGATTGCTCTGTCATTCTATCTTGATTCTCTCTTCGAATCCATAATTGCTATACCATTGTACAAATTTTGTCAAACCTTTTTCAAAATCCCATTCGGGGGTCCAACCTAACAGGTCCTTTGCCTTTGTTGCGTCGGCGATTAATCTTTTTACTTCCCCCATTCTTGGCTCTATGTGTACAGGTTGAATAATACCAGATTTGCCACACTTATCAATTATCTGTTGTGCAATATCAATAATTCCCAGTTCTTTTCCGCTTCCCACGTTAATTGGCTCTGTTATGGGTTCCTCCTTATTCAAAATGAGGTCATAGGCTTGAACGGCATCGGCTACGTACGTGTAATCTCTAGTTTGTTTTCCATCACCATATATTATTGGAGGTACGTTATTCAATACCCTTCTTGTGAATATTGATATAACACCTCCATATCCAAGGTCTCTTTGACGCGGTCCGAATGTATTAAATAATCGTAATATGCAAATATTCATGCCATATGTCTTAATATACGCATAACACATTCTATCTGCTGCTATCTTACTGGCTCCATATGGATGTGGAGCGCATAAAGGGTGTAATTCATCAATAGGTGTATACTGTGCTGAACCATACACTTCACTTGTGGAAGCCTGAATCACTTTCTTAACGTCATGCAGACGGGCCACCTCCAAGATATTTTGTGTTCCCATAACATTAATCGCGTAAGTGAGCCTCGGCTCGACGTAAGATCTGTCAACATGAACTTGTGCCGCCAGATGAAACACAACATCAATATCGCGCATGAGCCTTTCAAGTAAGTCGAAATCGAGTATATCGCCCTTTATTAGCTTGAAGTTTCTATAATCAAGGAGTGGCCTGATATTTGTTAGGTTACCGTTCATGAAATTATCCAGACAAATTACAGTATGTCCATCCTTGACATATTTATCACACAAGTGACTTCCTATGAACCCAGCGCCACCTGTTATAAGTAATTTCATTTTTCATACCTCGTTTTCATTTATTGTGTCGCAATCAGCTGCTCATACAGCTTCCCCACCTTTTCCATTTCACGCTCATAGTTGTTTCTTTCCTCAATCACGCTCCGATTGGCCTGACCGAATCTCATTCTATCATATCTGCTTCGCAGAAGATAAGTAATCTTCGATGCTAAAGCCTCAGGGTTACTCAATGGAAACAAAAACCCGTTTACCCCGTCTTTAACCCATTTACTATTATCGCCGAAATTCGTAATTACTACCGGTAATCCGGAAGCCATCGCTTCTGCGGTACTGGCAGAAAGCCCTGCGTCTGAAAGTGAGGTAGAAACGTAGACTTCTGATGATGCTAGATATTGAGGCAGTTCTTCCTGCGAAAGGAGCCCGGGAAAGATAATTTTATCTGAGACCCCTAGAGACTTGGCAGTTTCCTTCAGCTTCAGTTCTTCCGGACCTTTACCTGCAATAATAAACCTTACCTCGGGTACCTCTTTCAATATCAATGGCACGGCATTGATTAAAGTATCGATATCGTAAATCGGGGCGAAATTCCTTAAACTTATTACTATGGGAGCATTATCAAGTCCTAGCCTTTTCCTTAATCCGTCATCTCTCTTTTCCGGCTTAAACCGCTGAACATCAGTGCCGAAATAGACAAGTTTAATCTTATCCTGATTTACTCCAAATCTGGCTATGGCTTCTACCATATGGTTAGCATCACAAGTGATGTATTCCGCCTTATTTAGCGTATATCTGGTAAGAGCTTTCCATATTGGATTATGCTTTGGATGAATCAGTATATCAGAACCCCAAGCGCTAAGAACAAGGGGGTGAAAACCCGTGGCAACGCTTAAATAGCCATTTATTGCGATATAATGGGCATGGAGAAGGTCAGGTTGTATCTGACGTACCAATCCTCTCACTTGTATAAGCTGAGATAAGGCACTGGCGTATTTAGATATCAAAGGTAATTTGGGCATTACAGCAGTTAGCAGGTGAAAATGGATACTACTGGCATATTCATCGCCTTTTGTAGTGGAAATAAGGTGGATTTCGTGTCCTCTATCAGAGAAGTAGTTTACCCATCTGCGGGTATGCATGCTTGAAGCATCAGCAATATAACAGATTTTCATTCAGGAATCCCCATCATTTAATCTCAAAGCTATTTTGCTAAACTCGCAACTTCATCCAATACCTCAGACAGTTTTCGAGCTTTTTCCTTCCGAGTATGTCTGGCAATGATATCTTTTTGGGGTGAATAGTGGCTGGTAATGTTGCCTTGTTGTTTAAACTCGATAATCCACTTGGAGAGTATTTCTTTAATTCCATCTTTGCTCGCGGCGACTTTGCCTGTGCCGGATTCATCCAGCAGATGTTCAATTAGATCGCCTTTTATCGTGATGGCTAAAATGGGTCTTTGTGCACCGATATATTCAAAAAGCTTACCACTATATACCCCTATGGAAGAGTTATCAATGGGTAATAGCACTAAAAGCGCTGTAGACTCTTTTTGTACTTTGACACACTCCGGTCGAGGTATCTCATCATATATTTTGGTTAGGTTATTAATACCAAATTTTGTCGTTAGCGGTAAGAGAGTACTTGAAGGATCGATACCAGCGATATTGCCTCCAAAGAAACGTAGCTCGAAATCGTCTTGAGAAATGTGCTGCTCTTCCTTTAGTTCTGCTATTGCGCTGAATAGCATATCGAAGGGAGTCTTTACTCCCGGAAGAATGTGACCGGTATAGGTGAGTGTAAATTTGGAAGTTAGCGGAATACTCAGGTTATATTCTTCATCATCAAAACCATTTGAAATTACCAGGACCTCTTTATGATGAAGCGATGCAAGCTCTTTTGCGGCTAGTTCATTGATGGTAATCAACTTTTTACTATTATTGATTACACGCTTTTCTATGTATTCTTCCAATGAATGGAATGGTTGATTCTTGGGATAATAGGGGTGTTGCGACCATAAATCTCTAAAGTCAGCTATCCACGGAATGCCTGTCTTTCTTTGGAGTTGAGCGGCTATTAAATGCGAAGTAGAGGGACCGAACGAGCTAAATAAAGCATCTATCTGATATTTTCTAACAATTTCGAGCCCCTTTTTAACGGCAAATGGATACCAACCGGCAGGGTCGGTGATGAGCATTTTCAACGCGGGTAAACGGTAAATGGGTCTCAGCGATTTTTCCATTTGCACATAGAATTTGTACTTCCAGCTAATAGTCTGAGAACTGTTCTGTGAATTTCCGTACCCAGCGACGAATCTTGATGTCACAAAGTCGGCAAGTCCAAAGTAAGGTGTTCTGATAATTTTTGATTCCTCTATTTCCACGGGTAAAGTGGCGGAAATACTCCTTTTTACTTTATTCACAGTTAGTACCAGAGGTTCCCAACCGAAAGAGGGTAGGTACTTGGCAAATTTTCCTATTCTTGCCGCTCCTACTACATTAGTGGGTGGAAACCAGAAAGATACTATTAGTACTCTTCTATGTTTTGAACTTCTCTCTGACATCTTATTTTTTGCTGCTTTTGTTGATAACTAAAACCCACCCTCCAGCGATGGGGTGAGAGACATGATCAGCCAACTTGCACTCAAGCCGCCTTAACGGGCTCAGCCACTTCCAGTCAAGAAACAAGCCTAAACTTTGGTTCTCAATATCTATTAGATGAAGGCCTCCTTCCTTAAGTAACCTTTTGAACTTTCTTAGAGTGAAAAATTGCACATGTCCACAAAAAATATTCAGGCTGTGATAGGGCGTGGGGGAACCTGTTAACAGTTGATACACACGGTTTGGTAGCCTGTGGAAGAGTTGGGTAATCTTAAGTTTCTGAAAAAGCCGGCTGAACACCAGTTCATAAAAGGAATAGCCATTCGGTATGGTGATGATGCTGATGCCATCCCATTCGAGGTGCCTATGGATAGTTTCTAGCAGGCGTTCTGGGTAGGCTGAATGCTCAATAACCTCGGTACAAACCACGACATCGAACCGTTCCGGTAAGTCAAGTCCGGCGATGTCTGCCACTAGGAAGGCGGCAGTGGGAAAGGTATTCTTCTTATTACATTCGTCAATTGATCGTGCGTCTATGTCAATGCCCACCACCTGATATCCCAGATGGCTCAGCGGGAATGAGGTACCGCCAATGCCACAGCCGAGGTCAAGGATTTTGAGATTACCTTTCTGAGTCTTGGCAGCATAAGCTGATACCTGTTCCACGATAGCCACAAGGCGTTTACGCGCCAATACATCTTGATAGATGCTGTAGCGCAGGTAATCATCAGGCTGTGGCGTGTTTATCAAGCCTTCTTTTGCAAGATTAGTACTCATCTTGCTTTTATCCTACCACCCAAGCTCCGTCTCCCTCGCCTTTTTTCTAGAAAGGACATGGGGTAAGTAATGCTTAGCTGAATAAATTACTGAACCCCAGATACTAGGTCTGGTCAAAACCCGGAGGAGGTAGTTAAGACTGAAGAATATCCGGTTCAGAGACCACTTATTCCACCGATATATATCTTCAGTGGAGAGATGTGGATAATTCGGCCTTCCGTCCTTCAAATAGCCCTGCTCTTCCAAAGATTGATATAAGGGTGTTCCAAGGTAGGGCCTGGTAATTTCAACGGTATATCTCAAGCAGGGTAATTTCCTTGCCCATTCCGTCGTATCCCTTATCGTTTCGACAGTTTCACCAGGTAATCCGGTAATAAAGGCGCCAATCACCTCGAGGCCAGCCTTACGTGCATTCTTGATATATTCCTCAGCGCCTGAGATAGTGATGCCTTTTTTAATATTCTTTAATATTTCAGGACTATGGCTCTCAAAGCCAGTCTCAAGAATATGACAGCCTGCCTTTTTCATCAGCTTCATGGTTTGGAAATCTAGAGTTGCCCGAGAATAGCAACTCCAGCGGATCTTCAACTTATCTTCCAGAATAGCCTCTGATAGTTCAATGGCTCTTTCTTTCGGTAGAGTGTCATCCTGAATATACACTTCTTTGATATATGGCATCTCTTCCCTGACAAACTTCAGTTCCTCAATAACACTACTGATCTTTCTGGTACGATAGCCAACGCCTTTGTTGATAGTATTGGGCCAGAGGCAGAAGGTACATTTCCCCCACGCGCAACCCCTGCCGGTAAAAAGGTCAACATAAGGATATGGATGGCAGCTTTGGCGATAATTTCTAATATTGAGATGCCTTCGATACACATCAGTAACGAAGGGGAACTTATCCAGGTCCTCCCCAGTTACCGGCTCTCGCGGATGATTCTCAATGACCTCTCCCTTGGGACTCTTCCAGAAGAGTCCCATAATCTGTTCCTTAGGAACCTTATTAGCTAAATCCAGCGCGGTGAAATCAAACTCGCCTCTTGCCAACAGATTAATCTTAGATGAACGTTTAAGGATTTCCGCTGGGTTGTAGAAGGTTGAAGGTCCAACCAGCATTAGCTCACTCCCGGTAAGGTCGTGAATTCGCTCCGCAGTAGCTATATCATTATCGAGACTCTTTATCGAAAATTGTAGTACAGTTAGTTCGGGTGAATACTCCCTGGCTATCCGGTAGGTTTCCTCATGGTTTATTCTGGCGGCCGGTGCATCTACTAGCTTTGTTTCATGCTTACCGCCTTCCAATAATGCAGTGCAGTAGGCTAGATATATGGGATACCACCAACTTCCGCTAATCTGTACTCCCTCCCAGCGGGCATTCCGAGAAAAACCGGGAACATATGGGGGCATAAGCAATAGAACTCTCATCTGTCACTTCCCAAACTAATGTTCCGCATCATCTCCGTTGCTTTTGCAGCATCATTCACGAATTGCCTCACCGTCTCACGGGTATACTTATGGTCTGCCATCTTGGCCAAGAACTCAGGTGGGATAGTAATGATATGAGCCCCAGCTAGTGCTGCCTGGAGCACATCGGCGACACATCTGATGCTCCCTACGATTATCTTACTATTGAACTTCCAACGCTCAAGCCATTCTACTGAGTTCCTTATCACCTCAGAAGGATTACCACCCTCATCCCCCACCCTACCAGCAAATATACTGATATAGCTTGCCCCTGCTTTCGCTGACAAAATAATTTGCCCTAAAGATAAAGCCACAGTAGCATTAACTTTAATGCCTTCGTTTTCCAATTGATGCATCACCTCGTAACATGGGACACCGTCCTCTGTCTCCTGTGGCACTTTAATGACTATATTCGATGCCCAAGCAGCAAATTCTCGCCCCTGAGATACCATCTCCTGAAGGTCATTGGTAGTCACTTCCACGCTCACAGGGCGGGGGTTAACCAGTGCACTTATCTCCTTTGTCCCTCTCTCGATATCATACAAGCCACCTTTCAAAAGGATGGAAGGATTGGTGGTAACCCCATCGGCTATACCCATGTTGAGCCATTTTTCAATCTCGACAGTGCTTGCTGAATCGATAAAAATTTTCATAACTATCCTCTACTCTAGAATTTTTGACTTTCAGTTTGTTTGCTGGTAACTAATTTTGCTATTTCAAACAGGTTAGAAATAATGAAGTCTGGGCGAGCACCCTCTTCATCCATAAGCAAACATAGTTCACACTTCATACTGCCCAATAGTATGGTTCTGCATCCGGCATTCTTACCTGCCATAACATCAGTAAGCCCATCACCCACGACCCAGGATTCAGATAGATTTATGTCCATATCTTTTACCGCTTGAAGAAGCAATCCTGGCCTGGGTTTACGGCATTCACAATCTATTCTCAGTCGCTCGAGCTTTGCTTTTGGGTGATGAAAACAGTAGTACTCCTTATCAATAAAAGCTCCCTTCTTTGACAGCTCATTCCTCATCTTTTCTCTGATTTCCTCAAAAGTTTCCTCAGTAAAATGACCTTTGGCAATTCCTGGCTGATTGGAAATGACTACAGTTTTAAATCCCAATTCGTGCAACTTATTGATCACTTCACATATCCCAGGAATGAGTTTGAACTGCTTGACAGTAAAAGGAGAATCTACTATCCCCTGTTCAGGGTAATAGATAAGTTCATTTATTACTCCATCTCTATCGAGAAAAACTGCTCGGTTCATGACTTAGCTATTTTATCCTTTAGACAGTTACAGATAAGGTGCTCTAAGGCTAAATGAAAAGATTCCACATGAGGGGTGGAATTTACCGGAACAACGATGCAAACATCGGCCATTCTCCCCATCGGTCCGCCATCAAAACCGGAGAGACCAATGGTTTTGCCTCCCAGGTCTTTGGCATATTTCATCGCCTTGAGAAGATTTTGAGACCACAGGAATGCTTTATCTTCCCCTGCACCACCATGAACACTTATACAGATGAAGACATCGTTCTCTTGAAAGCGACCTTTGAGTTGTTCATAGAAGAGATTGTCGAAGCCTTCGTCATTTATAAGTGCAGTCATCAGAGGAACATTATCATTAAGGCAATATGCTTTGAATCTCTTCTTATCTTCAACAATAGTGCTTTTAGATAGGTCACAAACGAAATGAGTGGCAGTGGACGCAGACCCTCCATTACCACAAATGAAAACCTGGTTCTCCTTCTGCCAAGTATCGAACAGAAGCTCCACTGCCCTGTCAATGGCTTCAACCGGCATATTCTCAATAATCTCTTTCATTTCGGAGAGATAACGCTCAAGAAATTCCCTATTTACCATCTTGTCACCCTAAAACCCTTTCATATTGATCAAAATCCTTGCCCCTTCGAAGTCAAAGTGAAATCGTTCGGGCTTAAGCCCCATCTTTTTCATAGCTTGGGACAATCTGTGTTTATCGCTATTATTACAGTAAAACATAAAAAACCCTCCCCCACCAGCACCCATTAACTTGCCCCCAATAGCACCATTCTTTCGAGCTACTTCATAACAATCATCAATAAAAGGGTCAGACATCTTCCGAGACCGCTTTTTCTTTATCTCCCAGTGAGCATGGAGGATCTCACCGAGTACATCAACATTGCCTTTCTCTAGATATTTCCTCGTTCTCAATCCAATATCCTTTATTTGGTGGAGGTTTTGTATCATTTCGAGGTCATTTATTTTGCTCTTTTCATTCTGTTCTGAAAGAATCTCTGAAGCGCTTCGTTCCTTTCCAGTAAAAAAAAATACAAGGTTGCTTCCTAGCTTGTCTATAGTTTCATCAGAAATCCGGAGAGGTTCCGCCAGAACTTCTCCGGTCTTATCAAAAGTTAAGCAAGTGATGCCCCCAAAGGCAGTAATGTATTGATCTTGCTTGCCTATAGGTTCCCTTAAGGTATCTATCTCAATATAACACGCTTCTTCAGCAAGTTGCTTCTGAGTAACAAAATCCCGTTTATAAGTATGGAGCGCATTGAGAAGAGCTACAGTAAAGCTGGAAGATGAGCCTAACCCGGAGTTTGCCGGAACATCGGCGACAGAATGAAGTTCAATACCCTTTTCAATACCAATGAATTTTAATGCTTCACGAAAGATACGATGCTGTATTTCATCAACGTTGTCCCTTATTTCCATTTGAGAATAGCTGAGTCGAATGCTGTCATAAAATCTCTTGCTAGCTAGAACTGAGCAGTATCTATCAACCGTTGCAGCTATCACAAAGCCTCCATATTTGGAGTAATATGATTCAAGGTCTGTCCCCCCACCTCCTAAGGTAATTCTCACTGGTGCTCGAGAAAGAATCACTGAACTCCCTCCTGTGATACGTATCTTCTGAACTCCTCCAATCCTTCTGGAGACCCTATTTGGTAGAAGCGCTTGTTCACCTCATAGGCAAGAAGTTCCTCTTGTTCTATCAATCTAGTGAAAAGTTCTTCCATCGAATAGACTTGATTTTGTGGCACTAATTCTAACGCTTTCTTTCTCAGAATGCTTGCCCCATAGTCAATATAAATCATCTCTCTCGTCTTCTTTTTTTTGTCATATTGCTTCACCAGGTTATCCCCAATAACCACATTACTCTGGTCGTAGCAGTCAAAGTTTTTATAGACTGACATGAGGCCCAGTTTATTAAACTTATCGAAATAAGACCTGATAGTAGCGAAATCTAGGAAAAGATAAGAATCGCCATACATCACAAAGAACTGATCTTGGAGCAATTGCTCAGCATTCTTCAACGCACCAGCAGTCCCCAATAACCGTTCATTTTCATGACTATACCTTATATTCACCCCATAATCCCTGCCGTCATCAAAGTACTCTTGGATTTGTTCCCCCAGATAGCCTATACATAAAACTATATCTCTTATTCCTTCCTTCTTCAGAAGATCCAATTGATACGTCAAAAAAGCCTTCCCCCCGATCTCGAGTAAGGATTTTGGCATTCTATCAGTTAAAGGCCTCAACCTTCTTGCTAGACCACCGGCGAGGATTGCCACTTGCATCTTGAACTATTCTTTCCCCAGAATCTCTCTTATTGCTTTTCCTACCGCTTCATCTGAGGTATACCTGGCTTTCCATCCCAGTTTATTTATCTTTTCCACATTGTACCTAACCTGAGGAACATCTCCGGGCCAACCCCTATCCCCCTCTGTGTATTTGAAACTAACCTTTCTCAACCCCATCTCTTTTACTAGCATTCGAGCTATAGTGGTTACATCAGTTGCGGAGGGACACCCGAGGTTAAATACATTGACTTTTTCATACGAATTTCTAAGTCCAAAGAGTATGCCATCAATGCAATCCCCAACATGCAAATATGGCTTACACTGGCTACCATCCCCAAGTATCTCAAGCTCTCGAGAATTCTGTTTTAGTTTATTGATAAAATCAAGGATAACTCCATGGGTGGTTCTTCCCCCTACAACATTAGCAAATCTAAATATCCAAGCTTGCATATCGAAGGTACCGCAAAAGGCGCTTGTTAAACCTTCCGAAGCTAGTTTACCGGCACCGTAGAGAGAGATAGGAAGTACCGGTCCGTAATCCTCTGGCAAGGGAACTACCGGAGTTTCGCCATAAATGCAGCCACTTGATGCAAGCACTATCTTCTTTATATCGTTAACCCGCATGGCTTCGAGGATATTGTAAGTGGCAATTGTTTCTTGTTTCAAATCCAGTTCAGTATTTTCTATACCCCGTCTTGCTTCAGGGTTAGCAGCTAGATGGAAAACAACTTCGTGTCCTACTATAACTTCCTTAAGTCTATCCAAATCAAGCAAGTCAGCTTCCACGAGTCTGAAATTATCTCTCCCCGTGTACTGCTCAATAAATTCCATCTGTCCAGAGCTCAAATTGTCAAAAACGGTGATCTGATTGCTATCAACCATTACTTTATCAACAAGATGGCTGCCGATAAACCCGGCACCACCCGTAATGAAGTATTTCATATCTTCAAAACCTCTCTATCCGATTTTAGTCTACGCCTTCTAATTGGCAACAGAATACCTCGCCAAAAACCAGCTGTGTATGCAGCGTGTTCTACTGCATATACAACAGGTATGGACAGTAAGTATCTGCCTTTTCGTTCCTGAATAGCAAACCTAATTCCCATTAATATTAATATTATGAAATATGTGCCCAGCATGATTGGAAATAGCCAGCGAGTAAACAACAGAGATGCAATTAATAAACCAAGCAGGATAGGTGGAAGTGCTGTTAAACTCCAGACATTAGACTTTTTCATCTGGCTACCATATAAGTACATTTGTCTTGCATATTGTTTCAGCCCTCTCTTATGGTCATGTTTGATAACGGCACTGGGGGTATATAATAATTTTCCACACTCTCGTAGTCTACTGTTTATTTCAGCATCCTCTCGACCAGAGAGAGCAGTATTGAATCCGCCAATTATCTTTAAAGCAGACTTCTTATACATGGAGTTGCTTCCGCTAATGCTCCTAACCTGTCGTTTGGATTTAAAGTAGCGCCCTTGAACTGAATCTGCGCTTCCCAAGAAAGTATCTGCGGCTAAACTTATGGACTCCAACCAAAGCCCTTTACCTACGTTCTTAATCCCTCCTCCAACGCCAACAATACCGTCGTCAAATTCTTTGATTAAATTAGCTAGCCAATCCGTCTCAGGTATACAATCAGCATCAGTAAAAGCTATATACTCACCTTCCGCATTTTCCACCCCAATTTGACACCCGCCAGCTCTAGTATGACAGTCCTCGTAAAGTATCTTGACAGGAAATTGTATTGCCTTTTCCACAGTCTTATCGGTAGAGTGCCCATCTACAACAATAATTTCATGTGGTTTCAACGACTGAGATAAGATAGCTTTCAAGCATTGCTCAATCTTACCAGCCTCGTTTCGTACTGGTATCACCACTGATATTTTGGGTTGGCTCATTTTTCTCTCTATTTCTATCCTAGCCGTTTGTTTTTTAGTCGAAGTTTAACCACGGCGAAGGCTACACCTAATCCGTGAACCACTGGATTTTTAGTAGAACTATCCTCATGATAGATACAAGTTATTGGAATTTCCTTAATCCGAAAATCTTTCCTACGAGCCATAATCAGCAGTTCCACACTAACCCCCATTCCATTTTCAGTAACAGTAAAAGCATCCAGAATTTTCCTGCTATAAGCCCTAAAGCCACTCTGAGCATCAGACACCTTCACCCCAGAGCCAAGGTTATAAAGCAAGGTTATGGCCTTAATACCGAGTCTGCGATATGTAGGTATACTACTGTTGATATCCAGAAACCTGGAGCCAATTACCAGGTCGGCTTCATTTTTAAGAATTGGGAATAAAACTTGTGGGATTTCATCTGGATTGTGCTGTCCATCACCATCAATAGTTATTAAAATATCGTTGTAGTTTCTTTGTGCTTCTCTAAAGCAGGTTCTAATTGCCGCACCGTAACCAATATTTCTATCATGGCTAATAACTTGTGCACCAGCTTTTCTTGCTACCTTTGCCGTATCATCTGTTGACCCATCATCCACCACGATAACCTGGTCAACATATAGTAGTGTTTTAGTCACTACCTCTGCTATATGAGAAGCAGTATTATAGCAGGGGATTACAGCGACTATCTTGGTTTTTTTATTAGTCATAGGCTTACCAGGGTTTCCCCTAATTTTAATAAAGCTAGATTGTATCATTCATACTTGGTAAAATATTAACTCAAACAGGGGGAATATACAAGTGCCAGCTTTTAACTAATTTATAGAAACGCTCTATATTGGTTAATTCCTGTAAAGCAAAATATACATTTATCGAGCCTAATTAATGACTAAGGATGGAACAATACTCCAATATATTTTACGTGGTAACTACCCAACCCCCTTGCTACTGCATATAGTTTGTACTACCCTTTATGTGGCCGGGGTGAGCTTAGCTCGCATATGAGAATGGTAGGTATGCATTGCATTATAAACCAAACTGAAGA
>Ga0268278_1001372_pt1 | contig 14281 bp, 16 predicted proteins | sample saktaG_3_FD_190135 | JGI IMG/M metagenome (GOLD analysis project Ga0268278, IMG submission 190135) | Saline water microbial communities from Sakinaw Lake, British Columbia, Canada - sak_2010_1_5_55m | ecosystem: Environmental > Aquatic > Non-marine Saline and Alkaline > Saline ... | reverse complement strand
GATAAAATATTACAAGCAAGCACAAAAGAGATTTTGTGGCAGGGAGCAATAGGCCATCATGCAGAATTGTCAAGCTCTAAAGAGCTAAGATCAGAAGGCTGCCTGGCCCAGGCATGGTCTGCTGCATTGTATGTTGAGCTGATAAACGAAATTTACAAATAGCAAATTATTTAAACTAATTTCTCAATTTAAGTGATATGTTAATCGGAATAATATCTGACACACATGACAATGCAAGAAACCTCTTGAAGGCTGTTGATTTATTCAACAAAAAGAAAGTGGGCCTTGTAATCCACTGCGGCGACTGGGTTTCTCCTTTTATGCCTCCATTTACAAAGGGCCTTAAATGCAAGATAATTTCAGTATTTGGCAATAATGAAGGCGACAAGTTCAATTTCCTCACATGGGAAAAAGTAAAAGAAATGGGGATTGAGTTTCATAATATCTGTTTTGAAAAAGAAATAGATGGGAGAAATATTGTGGCTTATCACGGCCAGTCTGACATTCTCTTGAATGGCCTTATTGAATCACAGAAATATGATGCTGTTTTTTCAGGCCATAATCACATGGCCTCAATTGAAAAGAAGGGAAAAACTCTTCATATTAACCCAGGCTCAATAAGCGGCGTATGTGCAACAGAGCTTTCTGATGAAATAACAGTGGCAATCTATGACACAAAAACAAACAATGCTAAGATTGTTTCTCTGTAGTTTAAAGAGTAAGATAATATTTCTCAACAAAAAATCAGATAAATTTATTAACTAACAAAACAATATTTTTCTTATGATACATGATAGGGCTGCTGTAATAATTATTGATAGAGACAGAATATTGCTTCTGCGCAGAATAAAAAAAGGAAAAGAGTATTATGTAATCCCTGGAGGCACAATTGAAGAGGATGAAAATCCAGAGGAAGCAGCAGTAAGGGAAATAAAAGAGGAAACTAACCTTAATGTTGAATTAGGTAAGGTTCTCTGCAAGGTTAATGATTCTTGGCACAATGGAATTTATTTTCTTGCAAAAAAATTCTCTGGAGAGCTAAAGCTTGGCGGTCCCGAATTACAAAGAATAAATAAAAACAATCAGTATCATCCGGAGTGGGTGCATAAAGAGGATTTGCAAAAATTATTATTATATCCTGAGGAAGTTAAGAAAAAAATCATAGAATATTTTTCTACTTTAATTTGAGCATCTAATTATTGAGGTTAATTAAGCAAAATTTACTCAAAAATCCTGCTCCATTCCATTTTTTTTCTTTCTTTCCAATCTTTCTTATGGTAAACATAGCTTATAATCAAGGGAAGTACGCTTGTGGCCTCTGCATAAACCATCTGCTCAAAAATAGTTTCCACTTTTCCCCATGATGATGCCTCTTTTAATGTGGAACTGGAGCATGCCCCATCCCTGACATCAGCCACAGTTATTTGCACAGCATATTTGTGCATAGATACTTTCTTTCCCAATACTTCGGCACAAACCACAGTATCCTGGGCAAAATTCTTTGGAACTCCTCCACCTATCATGAATAATCCTGTTGACTTGGTTTTCATTTTTATTTGGGTAAGTTCAAGAAAATCCTTAACAGAATCTATTGATACATGCTTATCTCTATTTTCCCACTGGTGCAAAACCAATCCAAAACCCGCACTTGAATCTGAAAATGCCGGGCAGAAGATGGGTACATTGTTTTCATATGCTGTTTGAACAAGAGAATCCTTCTTTTTTGAATGAACTGTAAGGTACTTCCCCATCTCTAATATGAATTCCCTTGAGGAATAAGGCCTTTTTTCAAGAGAATCAGCAATATTTTTTATTGTTTTGTCGCAAACCTGCAGTTCTTCTTCATCAATAAAAGTATCATATATCCTGTCTATGTAAAGCTTTCTTAATTGCTTATCCTCTGCATATGGGCTTCCTTTGTAATGCTTAAACCCCAATGCTTCAAAAAAGTCCATATCAACTATAGACGCTCCTGTAGCTACAATTACATCCACCATCTTATTTTTTACCATATCTACATAGACCTGCATGCATCCTGCAGCGCTTGTGCTTCCAGCGAGAGTTAAAATGATTGTACATTCCTTGTTATTAATCATTTTATTTAATATGTCAGCAGCTCTTGCAGTATCCCTGCTTGTAAAAGACATCTCCCTCATAGAGTCTATTATTTTAGTTGAATCAACTGCCTTTATATCAATATGCTTAACAGTTTCTTTCAGGAAATCTTTTTTATTCATTTTTGCATCCTCCAAATTTATAACTTAAAATTTTATATAATAATTTTGAAGCCAAGAAGTCTGGCGCTTTGTTTGCTGGGTTAGGGCATAATTCAACAATATCAAAACCGACCAGCTCTTTTTTATCAATAACCTCTTTCAACAATGTCAATATATCATACCACAATAAACCTCCTGGCTCCGGCGTGCCTGTTGAAGGCATTATGGAGGGATCAAGAACATCTAAATCAATAGTTAAATAAACTTTATCAGATAAAAGTCTAACTACCCCCTTAACCCATTCTTTATTTTTTTGGATATCTTTTGCAAAAAATACTCTTTCTTTGTTCATTACTTTAAACTCGGACGAATCAATGCTCCTAATGCCGACTTGCACTATAGGGCATATTTCTCTTGCCCTCGCCATTACGCAGGCATGGCTGTATTTGGAGCCATTGTAGCTGTCTCTCAGGTCAGAATGGGCATCCAACTGCAATACACAAAGATTATTATAATTTTCAACATGTGCTTTTATTGAGCCTATACTTATAGAGTGTTCTCCGCCCAAAACAACTGCAAATTTTCCTTTTTTGATATAATTATTGACCTTGTTTTTAACAGAATTCATCATTTTTTCAGAAGAAGCAGACTCGACTACCGGGCTCGCAGTGTAAATTCCAGACTTATAAATTTCTGAGTCTGTCTCTATGTCGTAGAGCTCCATATTTGCAGATGCCTCTAGAATTGCAGACGGGCCATTATCAGCTCCCTTAATCCATGTGCTGGTTTTATCATAAGGCACAGGAATTACTACTATTTTTGAATTGCTCTCATTACAGTATTCATCAGGGAGCCCGCAATAGTTTTTTTTTCCTTTCATCTTAATCATGTAAATAAGGGTAAATATAATTTATGAAGCATAAAGCAACTATTGCCGTCCCAAATTCTTTTTTCGGAGAGATACTGTTTAGGATTATCTTGGTGTCCTTTAAGGAATATTTTTTAGAATATCCGTTTGTGTATAACTCATTTAGGCTTTTTTTCAGTTGTTTTTCTGCCATCTTTTCGGAAAGGGAGCCGTTGTACTCACATACCAGCCCGCCATATTTTTCATTTGATTTTCTGTCATAAAGCCATCCAAAAATTATGCCTACTATGCATGATTCCTTTTTTCTGCAATTTGCAACAGCCATGATTGTTTCCATGACTGAACCATGAACTAATTTTTTTGGCCTTTTGACTTCTCTCGAGATTGCAGGAAGGATTGATGAGTAAGTAATTATATTACACATTTCAATATCAGCCTGCTTAAGGGCCAGATGGTATGAACCTGCATGGATAGTTATGTCACTTTCTCCCTTACCTATTGTAATAAAAAAGTCTTTTGATATCCTATTCCCTACAAGAAGGTTTTTGTTTTTTATATGGTGGTTACTATTGCATTTCATTTTGACTCCATTATTTTATCAAAATTGAAGTAGCTCAAACTAGAAAGATCAGAATACAAGGTCAAATAATACAAAAGTCCAAGCCAGATATTTTTTTGCATTTGTTAATTACAATAAACATCCTCCCCTTATTACTAACTTAAATTTGAAAATAGTTTGATAGGTAGTATTTAAAGATTATTATTTTTTAAGTATTATAAAAAATATAGCAGTGCTACGAAAGTTATAGCAACTTTTTTATATAAATCTGTTTTATTAAGGCAAATGAGAATAATTGCTGACTTGCACATTCATTCTAAATATAGCAGGGCCACTTCCAAACAATTAAATATTCAAAATCTTGAAAAATATGCGAGGCTTAAGGGCCCCACTCTTCTAGGCACAGGCGACTTTACTCATCCTTTATGGATTAAAGAGCTTAAATCAGAGCTTACAGAAGATGGAACAGGAATTTTAAAGACAAAAACAGGCTTTAATTTTATTCTTCAGACAGAAATCTCTTTAATGTACACTCAGGATGAAAAGTCAAGAAAAATCCATAATATTGTTCTTGCAAAGAATTTTGATATTGTCTCACAGATAACAGAACAGCTAAAGAAATTAGGCCGTGTTGATTACGACGGCAGGCCAATCTTTGGAATAAACTGCCCTGAGTTTGTTGAGATGATGAAAGAGATTGACAAGGATATAGAAATAATTCCTGCGCATGTCTGGACTCCCTGGTTTGGATTGTTTGGCTCAAAATCAGGCTTTGACAGTGTGCAAGAATGTTTTAAAGACCAGACAAAACATATTCATGCTTTAGAAACAGGGCTTAGCTCAGACCCTGCAATGAACTGGAGATTAAGCTCTTTAGATAAATATACATTAATAAGCAATTCTGATTTGCATTCTTTCTGGCCCTGGCGCATTGGCCGAGAGTGCAATATCTTTGATTTAAAAGAATTAACTTATGATTCATTGTTAAACGCAATAAAAACAAAACGAGGCTTAGTTGAGACAATAGAGGTTGACCCAAGTTATGGAAAATATCACTTTGATGGACATAGAAACTGCAATGTGTGTATGAGCCCAAATGAATCATTAAAACACAAGGATGTTTGCCCTGTTTGCAAAAGAAAATTAACAATAGGGGTATTGCACAGAGTTGAGGAACTTGCTGACAGACCTGCTGGCTTTAGGCCGAAAGATGCTGTTCCATTCAGATCATTGATTCCATTGTCAGAAATTTTATCAAAGCTGCTGGATTCAGGAATTGCAACACAAAAGACATGGAAAGCATACTATGATTTAGTTAATGAGTCAAGGTCGGAAATGGATGTTCTGCTTGATTTATCATTTAATGAATTAAAAAAGATAGCCAATGAAAAGACTGCAGAGGCAATAATTAATATCCGCAATGGAAAAATAAAAATCCAGCCAGGCTTTGATGGCGAGTATGGTTATCCTTTATTTTCTGAGAAAAATGTAAAAGAAGAGGTTTTAGAGGTTAAACAAGCTAATAAATATAAGCAAAAAGGATTAAATGAATTTATATAAAATTATTTTAAGAAACCTTAAATTTAAAAAAAGTTAAAAAAATAAAAAAATTTATTCTGCTGTTACAGTACCCTTGAATCCAAATATTGCATCCATAACTTGGTATGTTCCTGCTTCCTCAAACTTATACTCAAAGGTATCTCTTTCCTCTAGTCTTGGGCTTCTTTCTCCGCCAACTATCATAATAATATGTATTCTGTCATCCATGTTTTTCCATGTAACAACTGTACCAACACTTACTGTTAGCTCTTCAGGATCAAATCCTGCTCTGAGAATTTGTACATCTGCTACTCCACCAACAACTTCAGGTTCTACTGGTAGTGCTTCTGGTGGCATTTCAGGTTCTACTGGTGGTGGTGTTACATCTGGAGTAACAATTTCGTCTGGTTGCTCTTGAACTTCTGCAGCACATCCGCTTAACATAAGCACAACTAATACTGCTAAAATGTATTTTATTTCCATTTTTTCACCTCAAAATCACTTTTTATAATTTTAGTTTCTTATCTTTTAAATATCTTTTGGTAAATTTTTGCTAAAATTACATAACTTGCTTATAATGCATTTGTCACATTTTGGGCTTATTGGATTACAAATTGCTTGCCCATGCTTTACAAACAATTCATTAACCTTGATCCAATATTTTTTTGGAATTTGTTTTGTCAGTTCATGCTCAGTTTGCTCTGGCGTTTTTGTTTTTACAATTCCAAGCCTGTTTGATATTCTATGGACGTGAGTATCCACAGGTATTGCCGGCTTTCTGAATGCATAGACAAGAACACAGTTTGCTGTCTTTCTTCCAACTCCTGGAAGCTTCAAAAGTTTATCTATTTCATGAGGAACTTTGCCATTATAGTTATTTAATAAAATTCTGCTAACCTCTTTTATTCTCCTTGCCTTAACATTATAAAAGCCTGATTGTTTTATCAATTTTTTTACTTCAGAAATATCTGCATTTACAAGCTTTTTGGCTGTATCAAACCTTGAAAAAAGTTTTTTTGATGCAATTAGTGTATTCTCATCCCTTGTGCGCTGGCTTAATATAACTGAAATAAGCACCTTGAATGGTTTTTCTCTTGAATAAAAAGTTAAATTATAATCTTTTTCTAACAATTTAACTATTCTGGTTATATCATCTGGCATTTAATCATAGAATAAGCAGGAACTATTTAAATTTTTATAAAAAAATAAAAACTGCCTAGAAAAAGGTTAGGCAGGTAAAAGAATAATCTTATCTTCTCTTTTTCTTCTTTACTACTTTTCTCTTTACTGCTTTTTTCTTTACTACCTTTTTCTTAGCCTTTTTCTTTGCTGCCATTATTGTTTCACCTCTGGATTTTTTGTGTGTTTGAACAACACTAATATTATTTTTTATTTTTATTGTTTAAATAGTTTTCGTTTTTTTTTAATAAAAACTATTTCTCGTCGATAATTTTTTGTTTTTAAAAATTAAAAAATAATTTTTTTGATAAGAAATCAAAACAAATTATAAAAATCAAATAAAAATTATTATTAAAATAAATAAAAAAGTTAATTTTATCGTCGCTGTTAAAAAAATTTAAATGCTTGTTTAAAAATACCTGATGATAAAAAGTTTAAAAAGAGATTTTTCAGAAAAAAATAAAATATTAAAATTATTTAATTATTTTTCATAAAAAATTTAAATGATTTGTTTAACTAAAAATTTTTAATAAAAAAATTAGGTTTTATTTTTTAAACTTGTTAGATCAAATTATAAAAAACAGTTAGTTCTAAAAAATAGTTACAAAGGTTTTATAAAGAATTAAAATAAAATACATAAAAAGCTAGAAAATCTAGCTATAAAGAGGTGAAAACAATGCAGAAAAAAATAGGAGAGATTTCATTTGTTCTTGGAGTTGTTCTTGCAGTGATTCTAGGATTAATAGGCGGTTATTTGGGAACATTGGAACCATGGCTAATATCTCTCTTGGTAGTGTTGGGATTGATAGTAGGTTTTGTAAATATAGGTGGAAAGGAAACAAAAGAGTTTGTGTGGACAGCAGTAGCATTAGTATTAGTAGCATATATTGGTGGAGCATCAGGCACATTAACAACTGTATTGTACATTGGTGAATATCTAAGTGGAGTGTTTAATGCTATAATGGCATTTGTTGTGCCAGCAACAGTTGTAGTTGCTCTTAAACAGATATATGCATTTGCACAGATAAAATAAATACTGCGGACTAAAGTCCACAGTATTTGAAAATCCTGAGAAATTTGTGAAACAAATTTCTGGGACACAAGAAATGCTTTCAGCATTTCTTCGTGAATTGTCAAAGATATTGTCATTCATCTGCAAACTGAAGTTTGCAGTATTCTGACAATTTTTGATAAACAATTTTTTATTTATTTTTTTTAATTTCCCTATTATGAGTTTTATTAATATTTTTTAAATCATAATTTTAAAGTTTAATCTATTTTTCTCAGAAAGATATATAAACATAAAGCTTTATTTAATGAGTAGAATGTATGATATTATTACAGTAGGATCTGCAACTGTTGATGTTTTTGCCCACACAAAGTCTAAGCTTATAAAAATAAAAACATCCAGTTCAGAGGAAGATTTGATTGCTTATCCCTCTGGCTCTAAGATTCTGATTAAAGAGCTAAGGTTTACAACAGGCGGCGGCGGAACAAATACTGCTGTTTCTTTAGCTAAATTAGGCCACAAGACAGCTTACCTAGGCAGTTTAGGAAATGATGAGAATGGAAAAAGAATTCTTGATTTATTAAAAAAAGAAAAAATAGATTTTATTGGCAAATTAACTAATGAATTTACTGGCTATTCCATAATTCTTGATTCAATAGAGCATGACAGGACTATCTTGACATACAAAGGCGCAAACAACAAATTAAAATTTTCTGGCATAAACCAAAAAAAACTGAAAACAAAATGGTTTTATTTTTCTTCTATGGTTTCTGGATCATTCAAAACATTAGAGAAACTGGCAGAATTTGCTGAAAAAAACAAGATTAAGATAGCCTTTAATCCAAGCACTTATCTGGCAGAAAAAGGCAGGGGTTATCTAAAAAAGATTCTCATTAGAACAACTATTCTCATATTAAATAATGAGGAAGCTTCATTATTAGTGGGAAAAAATAATGTTAAATCTATGTTAAAAAAACTTTATGATTTAGGGCCAGAAATAATAGTAATTACCGACGGAAAAAAAGCAATTAATGCTTATGATGGAAAAACTATTTATATTCTAATTCCAAATAAGATAAAGGTTATTGAAAGTACAGGTGCAGGAGATGCATTTGCTTCAGCATTCTTGTCAGGCATGATAAAAAAGAATGGTGTTGAGTTTGCTTTGAAAATGGGCCTGGCAAACTCTGAATCAGTCATTACGCATCCCGGCGCAAAAAACAGGTTACTTAAATATAATGAAATATCAAAAGCTATAAAGAAAAGGCTTGCTAAAATAAAAAAATTTAAAAGATAAAAGGTATTTTAGAAAAAAATGAAGATTGTAGGCATAAGCGGCTCTCCGACTAAAAATGGAAATAATGAGAGAATAATAGATTATGTGCTTGACATTGCCAAGCAAAGGGGTTTTATAACACTAAGAATATTTCTCTCTGAGTATAAAATAAATGGATGTAATGATTGTGGCTTGTGCAAGGATAAAAAAGAATGCAGTATAAAGGATGATATGACAAAGCTACTGCCATTATTAGAGGATGCTGATGCAATTATTGTATCCAGCCCTGTTTATTTTGGCTCAGTCAGTTCGCAATTAAAGGCATTTTTTGACAGAACACAGGTTTTAAGAAGAGCAGGTTTTTTATTAAAAAATAAAGTTGGAGCTGGTATTGCTGTTGGTGGATCAAGAAATGGGGGCCAGGAAAAAACAATTGAAGCAATGCATGCCTGGATGAATATTCACGGAATGATTATTGTTGGTGATGGAAGCCATTTTGGCGGCATTGTGCAAAAGCCGTTTGATGAGGATAATATTGGCATAAGAACTGTAAAAGACACAATTTATAAGGTCTGTGATGTCCTTGATATGATAAGATAGGAAAAAGAGGTGAGTTTTTTTGACAAAGCTGCAGATGCAGAAGATAATGCATAATGAGAAGTCTTTGCTTCTTGCATATGACCAGGGTCTTGAGCACGGCCCAACAGATTTTAACCTCAACAATGTTAATCCAGACAATACTCTTAAAATAGCAGAAAAGGGAAAATATAATGGTGTTATTCTTCATCATGGGATTGCTGAGAAATATTATGACAAGCATAATGCAACTGTTCCATTAATAGTAAAGCTTAATGGAAAGACAAATCTTGTTAAGAAAGACCCAATTTCAAGCCAGGTCTGCTCTATTGGAAGAGCTGTAAAGCTTGGAGCAGATGCTGTCGGCTATACAATCTATCCAGGCTCTGAGTTTGAGCATAAAATGTTTGATGATTTTGGCAAGCTTATTGAAACAGCACATACTTATGGAATTCCTGTTATTGCCTGGGTTTATCCAAGGGGCAGATTTGTTCAGGATGAACTTTCAACTGAAACAATTGCTTATGCAGCAAGGATAGGCCTTGAGCTTGGCGCTGATTTTGTAAAAATAAATTACAATAATGATTTTGAGGGCTTTAAATGGGTTATAAAAGCAGCTGGAAAAACAAAGGTATTGGTTGTTGGCGGGCCTAAGCTATCTGACAAAGAAGTACTGCAAAGAGCTTATGAGGTAATGAAGGCTGGAGCTTCTGGGGTCGCTGTAGGAAGAAATGTCTGGCAGCATGACCATCCTTTAAAGATGACAAAGGCCCTGAAGAAAATCATCTTTGACAACAAGAGTGTTAATGAGGCACTAAAAATATTAAAATAAATTTTTAATAACCATACTTGCCCTTTAAGGGCACAAACACAAAATTACCCAATGATTCTGTTTTTAGCTCTTTGCCTTTTTTTATGCCTTTTATCATGTTTTGACCAAGAAAATAAGCAACAGGAGCAACTATTATTCCCCCTTCCTTTAGCTGCTCTATCAAAGGTGGAGGTATTTTTGGGCATGCGGCAGTGACCATTATCTTGTCATATGGAGCGTATTTTTCATAGCCCTGAGAGCCATCATAATTTATTACTCCTATATTTTTTATTCCAACTCTTTTTATGTTGTTAGCTGCAAACTCTGCAAGCTCTGGAATTATTTCTGTTGTGTAAACAAATTTAGTCATTTTAGACATTATAGCAGCACAATATCCAGAGCCAGCACCAACCTCTAAAACTCGGTCTGTTTTTTTTAAATCAAGAGCATTGATCATAATCATAACAGTTGTTGGCTGTGATATTGTCTGGCCCTTAGCAATTGGCAAAGGATAGTCACCATAGGCCTCATTTAATGATTCCCCTAAGATAAATTCCTCTCTTGGAATTGCCTTAAAGGCCTCTATCAGTCTTTTATCTGTGATTATTTTGCTGTTAGTCCAGTATTTTATTAATTCTTGTTTTCCCATATAAATCATTAATAGTTCCTAAATATAAATAGTTTTTCAAAAATCCTTAACAGAAAGATTTATATAAACATTTGATTAAGTTTTCCACATCAGTTTATTTAAAATAAGAGGTGTTAATTATGAAAACAATATCATGGTTTAAGGAAATATCAAAGGATAATATTTCTATTGTTGGCGGCAAAGGAGCTAATCTTGGAGAGATGTATAATATGGAAATGCCTGTTCCGCCAGGGTTTATAGTAAATGCAGAGACATATAAGGATTTTATAGAAAGGACTAATATAAAAAATAAGATAACACAAATTCTTTCAGGGCTTAATGTTGAAAATAATGAAGAGCTGCAAAACAAGGCAAACGAAGTGCAGAAGCTAATCATAGCAACAGAAATTCCTGATGACATAAAAGAAGAGGTTATAGATGCCTATGAAAGCATGGGCATAAGTGATGAAAAAACAGATGCTTCTGATTTAGTTAAAAAAAGCGAGGATGTATTTGTTGCTGTAAGAAGCAGTGCAACTGCAGAAGATCTTCCAGAAGCCTCTTTTGCAGGACAGCAGGCAACATTTCTTAATATTAAGGGAAATGATGATTTAGTAAAAGCTGTCAGGGCATGCTGGGCATCATTATTTACTGCAAGGGCAATATACTACAGGGTGAAAAATAATTTTGACCATATGCAGGTACTGATAGCTGTTGTTGTGCAGAAAATGGTCAATTCAGACAAGGCAGGTGTGACTTTTTCTGTAAATCCATCAACAAACAATGAAAATGAGATTGTAGTAGAAGCATGCTTTGGCTTGGGAGAGGCAATTGTTTCTGGCTCTGTCAATCCTGATTCTTACATTATTGATAAAAACACAATGGAGATAAAAAGCAAGGACATAAAAGAGCAGGAATGGGCATATGTCAGGGATGAAACAGGAAAGACTGTAAAGAAAACAATAATTGAGGATAAAAGAGGAATCAAAATATTAAAAGATGAGGAAATTATAGAACTTGCAGAAATTGCAAAAAAATTAGAAGATCATTATAACAAACCACAGGATATTGAATGGGCTATTGAAAAAGATAAGATATATGTTGTGCAGACAAGGCCAATAACAACAATAAAAAAAGTTGAAGAAGAAAAAGAGGCAGAGGAAATAACAATAGAAGAGCCAACAGAAACTGCAGAAGAGACTGAGGAAAGCTCTGATATCTCCAGTGCTAATGTTCTAGCTACAGGAAATACAGCCAGCCCTGGAATTGGCTCTGGAATTGTAAAGATAGCTAATGAGCCAAATGAGTTTTCAAAGGTTCAAAAAGGAGATGTTCTTGTTACAAAGATGACAAATCCAGACATGGTGCCAGTAATGAAAAGAGCATCAGCAATTGTAACTGACATGGGTGGAACAACATGCCATGCTGCTATTGTAAGCCGTGAGATGGGAATACCTTGTATTGTTGGAACAGGAAATGCAACCTCTGTTTTAAAAGAAAATACAATGATTACAGTAGATGCAACACATGGAAAAGTCTATGAAGGGAAAATATCAATAAAAAAGCCAAAGCAGGCAGAAGAAACAAAAAGAGGGTATAGTGAATTAATCACAGCAACGCAAATCAAGGTGGTGATGGACTTTCCGGAATATGCTGAAAAAGCAGCTGCAACAGGAGCAGATGGAGTTGGTTTGTTAAGGGCAGAACACATGATTCTTGGCTCTAAAGTTCATCCTGCTTATTTAGTAAAGCAGGGCAGAAAGCAAGAGCTCATTGATATATTGGTTAAGGGAATATCAACTGTTGCAAGGGCATTTGACGGCAAGCCAGTTTGGTATAGAACATTAGATGCTCCAACAGATGAATTCAAAACTCTTGAAGGTGGCTCTGATGAGCCTGAAGAGGAAAACCCAATGCTTGGCTGGAGAGGCATAAGGCGTTCTTTGGATCAGCCAGGATTTTTAAGGGCAGAGTTTGAGGCAATAAAAAAGGTCCATGAAATGGGGCTAAAGAATGTCGGAGTCATGATTCCGCTTGTCACAAGGGTTGATGAAGTTAAAAAAGCAAAAGAAATTCTGGATGATGTTTTTGAGGATGAATATGTTGAATTTGGAGTAATGATAGAAACACCTGCTGCTGTGTGGGTAATAGAGGATATCTGCAAAATAGGGATTGATTTTGTAAGCTTTGGAACAAATGACTTAACACAATATACCCTTGCTCTTGACAGAAACAATGATTTAGTGCAAAAGCATTATGATGAGCTGCATCCAGCAGTGCTTGCAGAAATAGCAATGGTTATTAAGGCATGCAAAAAATATCATGTGCAGACCTCAATCTGCGGGCAGGCTGGCTCAAAGCCAAAGATGGCTGCATTCCTTGTAAGGCAGGGCATTGACAGCATAAGCGCAAATCCAGATGCTGTTCACCAGATAAGGGAAACAGTTGCAATAACAGAAAAAAGGCTTTTATTAGATGCAGAGAGAAGGAATTTAAGGCCACAGTAATAAATCAAATCTTTACATTTAATTTTTTTAATTCTTTAATTAAATTTTTATAAGAAGTATAATGTATTCCATGAATGCCTATCTTTGATGCAGCATCAGAATATTCTTTTATGTCATCTATGTAAACACATTCACTTGGCTTAAGATTTAATTTATTAAGTGAATCAAGGTATATTTTCTTATCTGGTTTTAAAGACCCAACTTCAAAAGAAAGTGTAATAACATCAAACAATGGAGAAACCTCAAACGTTTTTGATATATATTCAAAATTTATCTTATTTGTGTTTGAAAGTAATACAATCTTATAGAGTTTCTTTAATTTTTTTATCAGATTTATTGTTGTCTCAATCTTTTGAAATAGCTTACTATTATATGTTCTAAAAAACTCAGCTTGTGGCATTTTAAGATTCAATTCTTTTTTTATTGTGCTAAAAAACTCTTGTGGTTGTATTTTTCCTAATTCAAATCTATTATGCAATCCAGAAGCAAAGATAAAATTAATAGTATAATCATAATTTTTATCAGATTTTTTTACAATCTTATTTAAAAAAATATCATCATTCACTTTTTGTATTACATTTCCATAATCAAAGATAATTGCCTTTATCATAAACAAAATAGATTAACAGATTACATAAAAAGCTTTTGAAAAAAAATTAATTTTCAATATAGAAAATTATTTAAAAAAAGGAATTTGTAATTTGTTTATGAACCGCGGCAGGCCAATCCAGAGCAAGATAAGGCAGAATATTGTTGAAATACTCTATTTTATGAAATCTGCATACGGTTATAAGATTTACAAGACCTACATTGAGATATTCCCTGCTGTAACAATGAGGTCAATTTACTATCATCTTAAGAAAGGCCTTGCTTTAAAGGAATTCAAAATAAGCAAAATCAAAAGTGAAAAAGGAGATTATTCATGGGGGCCAGAAGCAGAAAAGATTTATTACTGCCTTGATGTAAACGCAAGGCCGCAGATAGATAAAAGGGTTAAGAAATACTTTGAAAAGAAAAAGTCTTAGTTCTAATTAAAACAAGCTAAAAGGATTTCCAACATAAGTTACAATTAATCCAAATAATACCAAAAACAGAAAGAACATAGAAATAATT
>Ga0268278_1001371_pt1 | contig 14289 bp, 10 predicted proteins | sample saktaG_3_FD_190135 | JGI IMG/M metagenome (GOLD analysis project Ga0268278, IMG submission 190135) | Saline water microbial communities from Sakinaw Lake, British Columbia, Canada - sak_2010_1_5_55m | ecosystem: Environmental > Aquatic > Non-marine Saline and Alkaline > Saline ... | reverse complement strand
TGGGCTTCGGATTCACCCGCCCCAAAGTGCAGCCGGACCTGGTTAACGGAAACCCCGAGAATCGCCGGGTCGCCGTCTACATTCGCGGCGCCGGCGGATCGAGCGCAAAGGAAGCTTTCCTGAACGAAGCTTCCGCCAACTGATGAAAATCCTGCAGCGCTATGTGACGGGTTCTCTGCTTTCATCCGTTCTGCTGGCGTGGTTGGTGCTGACGTTCGTGTTGGCCGTCGGGCTGATGATCCGGGTGACAGGGCTCCTGATTCAGGGATTGCCGATCGATGTGGTCGGACGGTATTTGGCGATCGGCATCCCTGAAACCCTCAACCTGACGATCCCCATGGCGATTCTGGTGAGCACGCTGCTGGTTTTCGGCAGACTCTCCGTCGACTCTGAAATCGCCGCGATGCGCGCCTGCGGCATTAATCTGTGGCGGATTATGGCGTGGCCGTTGGCCATCGGTGTGTTCTTGTCGTTGTTCAGCTTCTACATCAACAACGAGGTGACGCCGCCCAACCACGAGGCGCGCCGTCGCCTGACTGCCGCTGCAGGGCTCGGTTCCGCCATTGACTTGCTTGAGCCCGGCCGCTTTATCAACGATTTTCGGAACATCAAAATCCGCTTTGAGTCCAAGACGGGGCAGTGGCTGAACAACGTCCTGGTCTATGATTACACCCGGCCGGATGTCATCCGCGAAATCCGTGCCGAAAAGGCCAGGGTTGAATTTAATCATGACGCCCTGCGCGTTGAACTCTACCGCGTACGCATCGATCCCTTCCAGCCCGACAAGCCGGGGGCTGCGATGGCGGACCGGATGACACACGAGATACCGGATGCGTTGAAGGTGCGTAACTATCGCCAGCGGGTTAAAGACATGCGATTCTTGCCCCTGCTGAAACACTACCGCGAGATGACCTGGAATGCGGCACACGGTTCACCTGAAGCCCGAGTGCCGGCTGATCGCAGTGCGTTGCTTTTCGAACTTCACAAGCGGTTCATGCTTTCAAGCGCCCCCTTTTGCTTCATTCTGGTCGGGATGCCGCTCGGTATCCGGTCGCATCGCAAGGAGTCAACCGTCGGTGTTGCGCTGGCACTCGGGGTCGCTTTCTGTTTTTACATTCTGCAGATCACGGCCGAGTCGCTGGCACGCAAGCCCGAATTCTACCCGCATCTGATGATCTGGGTTCCGGTGATGGTCTGCGTGGCGCTGGCACTCATCCTGGTCCCCGAAATCAGTAGTCCACGTTACCTCAAGGAGACATCCATGACCATGATTCATCCCTCGGCTGTGATCAGTCCCGGAGCCCAAATCGCCTCCGACGTCGAGATCGGCCCCTATTGCGTGATCGGTGACCAGGTCATCATCGGCTCGGGCACACGCCTGCAGCCGCATGTGGTCGTCGGAGGACGCACCACCATCGGCAAGAACTGCGATCTGTTCCCGTTCGCCTGTATCGGCATGAAAACGCAGGATTTGAAATGGCGCGCGGAACACCAGACGTTTGCGGAGATCGGCGACGGAACGGTTTTGCGCGAATACACCACGATTCACACCGGCACGAAAGATGGCGAGGTAACCCACGTCGGCAGGGAATGCCTGATCATGGCCTATTGCCATGTGGCCCACGGCTGCAGGGTGGGAGACCGCGTGATCATGTCAAACTGCGCCCAACTGGCGGGCGAAGTGATCGTTGAGGACGACGCCATCGTCGGCGGCATGACCGGTGTCCACCAGTTCTGCCGCATCGGCAGGATGTCCATGGTGGGCGCGGGCGGAAAGATCCGTCAGGATTGTCCGCCTTATATGATCATTGACGGACTGCCTCCTCAATCCGTCGGCCCTAACGTCGTCGGCATGCAACGGCATGGCGTCACGAAAGAGGCGCGCACCGCGGTCAAGGATGCGTTCCGCATCTTGTTCCGCGAAGGGTTGAACCGGTCACAGGCACTTGAGCGTATTCATTATGAGCTGACCGACTGCCCTGAGATTCAGCATTTGATTTCCTTTGTAAAAGGGAGCGAACGTGGTGTACTATAAATTCGGTTTCGCTGTGTGAAGCTGCCGGAAGGTCTCGATCACCCCGTGCGCGCGAAGGAATAGGAGCTGCAACATGTCGAATTTAGCGGTCGCCGGCTCGCAGGCGTGGTCCTGGTTCTCGGCAGGCGTGATCCTGCTGATTCTTGAGATGATGACGCCGGGTCTCGTTTTTATTTTCTTCGGTTTGGCGGCCCTGGTCATGGCCGCGCTTGTCGCGTTCTGGCCCGGGTTCCCGCCGGTCTGGCAGATGGTCGCGTTTGCCGCCTTGTCCGTGCTTTTTGTCGTGGGGCTGCGGCGCGCCTTCAAACGGGTGTTCACCGGCAAGAAGCAGGCTCAATCCAACAACGGGCTTGCGGATGAATTTGCGGGACATCGCGCCACTGTCAGCGTCGCGCTGGACGGCGAGCGTCCCGGACGCGTCGCGTTCAACGGCACGGACTGGTCGGCGGTTTCCGACAAACCGATTCCGGTCGGCGCCGTCGTGGAAATTCTCTCACACGAAAACCTCACGCTGAGTGTGCGTCAGGTCATCAAACAACCGTAACTCATAACAGGAGCGTATCATGCCTAATTTCATTGGCTATGTCATTCTTTTTGCCGTTGTCTATACGGTGGCGAAATGCATACGCGTGGTGCCGCAGAAGCAGGCCTGGCTCGTACAACGCCTGGGCAAGTATTTCTGCACGCTGGACGCCGGACTCCATGTGCTGATTCCCATCATTGATGTGGTCGCGTACAAGCACACGTTGAAAGAGCAGGCCATTGATGTCCCCCCGCAACAGTGCATCACCAAAGACAACATCACGGTGGAAGTGGACGGCATCTTGTACCTGATGGTCGTCGACGCGGTCAAGGCCTCGTACGGCATCGGCAACTACCTCTTCGCCACCACGCAATTGGCGCAAACGACGATGCGCAGCGAGATCGGAAAATTAGAGTTGGATCGGACGTTTGAAGAGCGCGAGTTCGTCAATGCATCTATCGTGGAAGCGGTGGATAAAGCCTCAGATCCGTGGGGCATCAAGGTCACCCGCTATGAGATCAAGAACATCACGCCGCCGCAATCCATCCGCGACGCGATGGAAAAGCAGATGCGGGCGGAACGCGAAAAACGGGCAACCATCGCGGAGTCCGAGGGCGAACGTCATGCGCGCATCAACCGTGCGGACGGACAAAAGCAGGAGGCGATCGCGAAGTCCGAAGGCGAACGCCTGCGCCGGATCAACGAAGCCGAAGGACGCGCGCAGGAGATAACCCTGGTGGCACAGGCGACGGCCACGGGGATTCGCGAGATCGCGCTGGCCATCAACGAACCCGGCGGCGCGAATGCCGTTAATCTGCGCCTCGCCGAGCAGTACATCACCGAATTCGGCCAGCTCGCCAAGGCCAACAACACCATGATCATCCCGACCGATCTGGCCAATATCGCCGGCATGATCAAAGCCGCCAGCAGTGTGCTCAAGGCCGGTTGAGTTGAGCGCCGCCTGGAGCACGGTTCCCCCAGGCGGCGTCATCAACGGGTGCTTACCGCGAAGGGCATTTCAACGATAGTAGCCGGTGCCGACGACCCAGCCAAAGTGGGCGAACGCAAGCACATAGGATCTTTTCGGCAAAGCGATGGTTTCGCCTTTCTTCGTAAACCAGTAATCGATATAGCCGCCGCCGTCCTTGCCCTTGGCCAGGAATTCCTTGACGTAGAAATTGTCTTTTGAATCCTTGTCTTCCAGACGGTTTCGGCCTTCAACATCCTTGCGACCATAGAGCACCACATTGACCCCGGCCGTGGTGTCGGCCCAGAAGTATCCATCGGTTCCATACCTGAGTTCCCGCAGCAGGCCGGCACCAAGCTCCTTGGCTTTTTCCAGGGTCATTTCGCCACGCAGATGCCTGGCATAGATTGCCTGCAGCATGCTGACCGCCGTTTCAACCTGGCTCTTGATCAGGAGATCCTGGGCCGTTAGGCTCTCTGCCTTTTCTGTCTTCTCGTCCTGCGCAAATGCCGGGACCGACAACACGGCCCAGCTCAGAACTCCGGCCAGCATAGCCATCAAACACGTTTTCATGATTTCTTTCTCCTCGTGCAGTTGGTGTGGTTAGTGAGGGTGTGATCAGAACTCGCGCTTCGGCCTGCACCGGCCCACACGGGACGAAAGCAGGTCACATCCGATCGGATGCAGCCAGTTCATAGTAGGGAGTTTACCAGAAGCGGGGATATACGTAAAGACCACAACCGGACCGGGCCGATCAGCCCTGAGGGGTCCTGGCTGAGGTAGCGGGAAAAATCATCCTTCGTGGCATAGACCAGCGTGTTGGTCACTTCGATGCGCAGCGTGTTTTCACCGGAACGGAACGCATCTGTCGCATCAAAGATGTACGGCCGGCAGATCCGCGTGCCCAGCAAGGTTCCGTTCAGACAGACTTGCGCCACTTCGCCGACCTCGCCCAGATCAAGAAAGACCTTCTCTCCGGCTGGCGTATCGCTGGTGAATCGCGTGTCGTAGCGGATCGTGCCGGAAAAATCGGGCAGCAAACCCGGCTGGCAAAGGTTGGCCAGCGACTCCAAGCGACGCCAGGGCGTGAATGCCGGGTACGCTTCGGAAACCGCCGTTGACACTTGCCACGGAGAGGGCTGCAAAGGAACCACGCGTCTCGCGTCGCTCCAGCGCGCCACAACCGGCGCTTCCGATACATCGCCGGACAGCAGAATGACGGACTCGTCGGGGCTCAACGCAAGCTCCACGCGCCGGCCGGAATCTTCTTTCATGCCGGGCATCGCACTCAGCCGGTTGGCAAAGGGATCATACGCAACCACCCGCTCCGCCCCCTCCAGATATACCGAGGTGCGGATGGTTTGGTACGGATCTTCGTTAAAGAACATCCAGACGGACAACCCGTCGTGGCGGTATTCATAACGCCGGAGGTAGGGCTCGTGCGAGCCGGTCCGCACACCGGTCAACCCCCACGTCCGCAGCAATGCCGGGAGTTTCTCAAGTTCCGCCACGCAGGCATTCGGGTGCCTGCGCAACGCTTGTACCTCATCCCCTGTCGAAGCGACTTCCGTTATCGCCGACGGCCAATCCCGCACAAACGCGATTTTCACGCCCTGCTTCGTGAGCGAGAGCAATGTCGTCACAACCGCCCGCGGTAACCGCTTGGCCCATGGCACAATCAGACACCCGTAGGTTTCCCGGTTGATCCGGAGTTTGCCGTCACATACACTCGCGCCACTGGCCAGCACATCGGCGGGCACAATGTCGGCATCGAGTTGCGCCTGCATGAGCACCCGCATCGGTTGCTTGACGGACATGTAGTCGCCCGACCACTCCGCCTCGGCATGATAGAGCACAGCAGCTTCCGCGACGTGCCGCCCGTCGCTCAACAGATGACTCACCCGGTTGGTGTATTCCATCAACAACCGGAAATGGCGGTACTGCGGATTCTTGCCGCGCGCGTAGAAATGAGGCGGGCAATCGGGATCGGGAAAATCCCTGGCCGAGAACGCATGCGGAACGAAGGTGTTGATCCCCCGAACCAGCATGTGGTCGGTGAGCCATTTCATCAGGCGCATTCCGGCGGTCCACCCGTAAGCGCCGAAGATCTCGCACATGGCCCGTCCGTGTTTCTTCGGGTCGATATGCGCATGCGAGGCGCCGAGCTTGGCCAGCACGTAGTGATAAAACTCGCCGTCGGCCGGGTCGCCGGACCAGGTGGCCCAATTGAACGCGCGCTGATCGAGCCCGGGGCGGATCTGCCCGAGCACCACGTCAATGCCGCCCATGGTCTGTCCGTCCATGGCGCGGAAGAAATGGGGCACGCTCGCCCCGAGACGCGTGTGGGCGTCGTTATCCTCGATAATATGGCCGATATACTCCACGCCACGTTCGACGCACCACGCGCCGATCTGCCCGGCGAAGCATTCACCGTACAAGCGACTGACGAGATTCATGTAGGCATAGCGGACGGCCGGGGTCGAGAAGCCGATGTCATGCCAGAGCCCCGGCAGGCTGGTGATCAGATCGCCGTCGAATTCCCGCGCGAGGTCGGACAGCAGGTTCGCCCGCCACGGCAGCACCAGACCATTGCGGCCGAGGGAGACATCGTAGAGCCCGCCGCCATTGCCGATAGTGGGCTCGTCGCTGAAAAAGCCAGCGAAGGTCTGACCGAAGTCGGCCTTGTAGCGTGCGTAGTGCGGCTCGTAGACGGCCTCGATCAGAACGCGGGCCGAGGCGCGGTCAATGGGGTTGATAGTGTTGGGGTCCCCTCCCCCATACGGCGTCTGGACCATCATGAATATGCGCCAATGGCCAGGCGGGATATCCCAATGCAGGCGTCCGTCGGTCACGCGCGCGGTCAGATCCATGGGTGTCGTACCGGTCGGCACGCCGGCCGGCGTCAGCGGCATGGCCACCACGGCCAGCAACCGGTCCTCGCTCGCGCATTGCCAGCCGTTGCCCGCGGTCGGGGCTCGCAGCCACTGTTCGATCAGGACCGAGGCGCCAGTCTGCGGACCCACCACGTCCAGATGCCGCTCCGAGAGATAGATCTTCTTGTGCTCGGGAAACTTGTCGCGGATCCAGCCATTGGCAAAGCCGGTTGGAAAGTGGGCGTCATCCAGCACCCAGACCTTCATCCCCCGGCGTCGCGCCTCGTCCATGATGACATCCAGGTCCTGCCACCACTTCGGGCCGCAGAAATCCGGGTGCGGACGCGACTCCACGCAGACCGCGCCGATGGCGGCCTCATGGATGCGGGCCATCTCCTCGCGGAGCACCGCCTCGCTCTCGCCATGCTGCCAGAAGAACGGGAGCAGGTGATTGCCGCCGCGATTTTCAAGAATGGTTTGTAACCGTGGATTCATGCGTGTTTCATCTTCATAAATATTCCACCGACACGCAAATCTTACCACCAACCGTCGACAACTCCACATCCCCGCGCGTGGCATCGAACGCCTGTGACACGCGACCGTTGATTGTGACCGTCCGAATCGGCTTCTTTTCCGGATGGCGGAACCGGAGCAGCAACCGCTCCGGCTTCGCGCGGAGTTCCAGTTCGACCTCGGCTTCAATCTTCCCGGTCGCCAACTGCGGACGGTACTCGACCGATACGATGCCGGCAGGCGTACTCAGCCGCGTGGCGCTGAAAGCCTGTTCCTGCGCAAACCAGGCGCGCGGAATGGCCCGGCCAATGTGAAGCAGGCCGTCCCGCTCGTAGACGAACAGATAGGCCAGCCACTTCATGGCGTTGGACTGGTCGCTCGTCTTGAAAGTGGCGAAGTTCGAAAAGCCCAGCACCGGCGAGGGATGCTCAACCATGGCCTGTACCTCCGGCCGGTAGCAGGCGGCCCAGGCGTTGAAGAACATCCACACGTACACTTCGATCTCGTCGCGGTCGAGGTGGGGCAGCAAGCCCGCCAGCAGGGCCGGCTGCGGACAGATGCCGCCGCAGTCGAACCACTCGGTCTGGAAATCGGTGATCCGGTAACTCCACGGCGCTTTCAGGTAGCGGGTGTCGAGGTAGTCGTCGAGAATCCAGCCGGCCTGCTTGCTCTCCGGCTTGTACAAACCGGAGATCAACAGGTACACCGACCCTTCCAGCGTCTCGCGAATCCAGCCGAGATCGCGGCCGCGACAATACAGGCGCGAGGGGTAATGCGGAATCCAGCGGCCGTCGCGTAGGCGAATCAGCGGGCTGTGCTGCCGCGCCGTCTCGAAGCCACGGACCAAATCGCGCTTGTAGGCGTTTGCCTCGCGGCGATAACGTCCGGCCTCGGGGTGCCCGTACTTCTCCAACGCGGCCGCGGCGCTGTCCAGTCCGCGCCAGGTGAGCGTGTTGGTGCTCAGCCAGTAGAAGTAGTCCTCCACGTCCTCCAGCGCGCCAGCCGGCAGAAATCCACTTTCCCAGCCCCGGGACTGCGGCAATGCCTTCAGGGTCTCACGGCGCTGCCGGACAATCCAGTCGGCCGCCTTCACCACGTTGTCGGTCACACCGGTGAACCAATCGCGGTCGCCTGTGTGCAGATAGTGCATCGCCAGGATCCATAGCCCCCAGCCGTGATGCTGGTTGTAGCTCGGACCCTGCTCCAATCCGCCTGTGCCGAAGAGCACGCCCTCATGATCGGTGAACCGTCCATTCAGACCGGCAGTACCCTGGTACCGGATCCACGCGGCCAGCCGCCGCTCAACTTCCTTCTTCAGCCCACGCTGCTCCAAATCCTCGACGATCATCGCCGACTCGTTGGTGTGACTGCCGTAGGTGTTGACGCCGACCAGGGTGTCCACGATTCCAGAGCCGTCCAACTGCGCGATGTCCGTCATCAGCACCATGGGCAGGTGCCCGGTGTAGCCGGCGTTCAGGTGCGAGTCCGGGGTGCGTATCTGGGCACTCTTGCGGCTCTCGGCCCGCCAGTATTGTGCCATCTCGCCATAGCACTGATCGAAATCCAACCGGCGCAGCGCTTCCATCTCCGCCGCCGAATCGATCGTGACAAAGGGGATGCGCACCAGCAGCTCGCAGCTTTCGCCGGGCTGCAGTTCCTTGCGGAAACGCACGCCGTCCCCGGCCGCCTCGGCGGCCATCTTCGTCTCGAACGTCATGCGCAGAACCGGCGCGCCCTGGAACTCGCCCATCACCCGGTCGCCGTCCAGTGTCAGCTTCTCGCGCTCGCACAACGGCACCAGCGTGTCGGTCTGCCCCCGTCCGCCGGAACCCATCTCGAACCGGCGGTTATCCGTCCGACCCGCACTGTTGCTGTAGGCAACGGGCAACTCCGCCAGCGCCGGGCGATCGCTGGTATTCTCGAACCGGAAGCGCATCAGCGCCACCAGGGTGGCGTCCGGTGCCGGTTCGCCTGCCAGAATAGACTGCTCCAGCGGGACGGCAAAGCACTTCTGGCGCACGCGTACCGCGTCGCGGCGGAACTGCAGATTGTACGCCATTACGGGCCAGGGGTCGTTATGGCGTGTCTCGGCCGCCCAGCGATCCAGGTCGAACATGAAGCGGCCATGTTTCTTGTTCTTCCACTTGGCCGTATCCCGTCCGACCCACCTGCCGGGTTTCACGTTCTCCGCAAAACAGCCCCAGACATTGCCCAGGGAGAGCACGGCCACGCCGCTCAGCTCCAGGTCACCGAACGGCTCGATCCAGAACTTCTGTCGGGCATGCTTGCAGCCAAAGGCATAGGGGGCCGGATGCGGGCGCGGTTGGCCGTTCATGGCGCCGGCCAGCGACTGCTCGGGCAGGGCGGCAACCTGACTGGCAATCGTCTGGCCGCCCCGGGTACGCGCACGGTACTGCGCAAAGGTCTCCGGATCATCGGCGCGGGTGATGTAGATGCCGGCATCGGCAAACCAGATCGGGCCTTCCCTTTCCAGGGAGATCAGGGAGATCGTAAAGGCATCGCGACCCAGGTTGAACAGGATGTTGGCATCATCATGGGCGTAGGGATGGGCCGGGACCATGCAGTCGAATTCCAGGTCAAAGGAGGCCTTCCGCCCCGCGCCGACGCGCACACCGTTGCCGGTCACACGGGTCCCCGGTCCGACCGTCACGCGGCGGATCACCGCGTTGTAGCCTGAGATTTCGATGGTCTTGGCGGCGGTCCGCTTGCCGGCATGCAGCTCGACCCGCAGGGCGCTGCGCGCAGGCTGCGAAGGCGTGAAGACGCGGATGTCTGTGATCGCCGCGTCGCCGGCCACCACGCGCATAGCCACCGTGCGGCGGAATGTGACGTTGTAGTCCACCACATCCGGGGAGTCCGGCAATTCATTCGCCAGCGGCTGGAAGGAGAAGACCAGCGTGTTCTTGCCACGCCGGGTGACGATCGTGGATGCATCCACCCATGGCGGCGTAAATAGGTCATCCATCGGCATCCAGCCCACGGCCATCGGCCGCTCTGTTTCATGGCCCATCACCCGCTCAACACGCTGGCCAGGCCAGAACTTCCGCATGTATTGCAGCTTCGCCCTCCGCGGCGCAACGCCGGCAAAGACGACTTCGACCACGTCCACGTCCCGCGGCTCCTCGAACTTCACTTCGCCAGCCGGGCCGTTGGGCAATCCAAACGGGGCAATATCAAATCGTTTCATTTCAGTGCCTCCTCCATATAAGCATCCAGGTTCGCCGCAGGTGTGCCGATCACGAGCGGAGAGCCGTTAACAATCACAAACGTCCCTTCGGCGGCGGCTTGGCGCTGGCGATGCACCGCCGCGCGAATGGCGTCGGGCGTGCCCCAGAGCAGCAGATGGCTGTCCAGATGTACCTCCCAAAAATTCACACGCTCCCAGCTAAAGGGTCGATCTCGGCCAAGTTGTTACCACGATCTCTCTTCCAAGACAAGGATAAAGACAAGGATAAAGACAAGGATCGGGACAACGCATCGACCGTAATCGTCGCCCGTACTCGTCGGCCGGGCTTGCGCTTTCGGTCTACGATTATGCGCGAAGCAATCGGTAGGGGCCCGCAAGGGACGGGCCTGAATGGCGCTAAGTTAAGGGGCTATTGCCATCTTATTCGTAATCCTAATCTTAATCTTAATCGACTGGTGGAGAACGGATTACGATTACGATTAGGATTAGGATTATGATTAGGATTAGGATTATGATTATGATCGGAAGCATCGCTTAACTTAGCGCCATTCGGGACGGGCCTTCCCTCAGCCCGACAATGATCGCGACAAGGATCGGGACAACGCATCGACCGTAATCGTCGGTCGTACTCGTCGGCCGGGCTTGCGCTTTCGGTCTACGAGTACGGGCGACGAGTACGGTCTACGATTAGGCGCGAAGCCATCGGTAGGGCAGCAACCCCCAACACCCAACGCCCAAGGCCCATCCCTAATCCTCTTTTCCCGCCGCGTTTGTCACCGGCAGATCGTCAACATGGGGCGTCATTCGCGCGCGAAAAGCGGGTTCCAATCCTGCTTCGACCTCGACGACGGCGCCGGTTCCCTGCGGCTTCCTGCGGCCAAGCCACGTTCCCACGCATCCCGTCGGGGCATCGCCACCGCGGATGCGGACGGACATTTCCTCGGGCGAAAGCGCCCGATTATAAAGACGGACATCCCCAATCGTAGCGCCTTCGATCGGCAGGAAACCATCCGGACGCCGCCCGACGGCAAATGGGCCATTGCCCGGCACGCGTTTCCGGTTCACGGCCAGCGAAGCCGCCAGCACGCCGTCGCAGTATGCCTTGAGCACAGCTCCGTCGAACGTCATCGCCAGATGCTGCCTCCGGCCGGCCTTGAGCACCTCCTTGTCGCCTAACGCGGCGAACGCATTGGCCTGCCCGCCGCCAATGTTGAGGTAGGCTCCGACCCGTTTTCCATCGATGATGAGCGCGTAGTGTCCTTCGATCCACTCGTTGCCGTTCTTGCCCGCGATCCAGCGGCGCGTATCCTTGCCGCGGGGAAACTCGCTGAGCTGAACCCATGCCTCGATCGTCAGCCGCTCGGGTTCCAGAGACGCGGCATGCGCAACCTCCAACATCGCCGGCTGCCCGTCCTGGAAGACGTTGTCCGTCCACGTATGCCACTCCCGATTGCACTGGTTGAACCTCACGGCGCCTCCCGACGTCCTGTACACGAGGTTCGACACGAACAGGAAGCCCTTGCTGCCTTCGTCAACAAAGAATCCGTTGTTCGCGGCGCCGCCGTGGGCGTATTCGCTGCGAAGCACGTCGTGGATACGGTTGCCGCGAAGTGTCGTGCCGGGCTGAAACCCGAGCGTGTAGATGCCGCCGCCGTCGGCGAGTTGCTTCATTACGTCGTAGATGTGGTTGTATTCCACAACGCATCGCGCCTGGGACGTCGGATCCGAATTCCACCGGAAACCGACCGAGATCCCCGTGTACGGCAGATCGTGAACCAGATTGTGGGCGATGCGCGTATCCGTCGAGAAGGCGGTCCAAATGCCGACGCCGCCGCGACTGTCGGCGGCGCAACGCCGGATATGGCAGTTGACCACCTCATTGGAGGCGGGCGCATCCGCCGGATCGGCCCAGTCGGCATCCAAACCTCCCGACGCGGATAACTTGCCGGTCCCCCGCCAGCCAATCATCACGCCGTTGCCTCCAATATCCTCGATCGTGCATCCCACGATGGCGTTCTTCCGGCAACCGGGGCCCAAGCCAATTCCGGAGCCATTCAGGTGCGCGAAGCGACATCCCTCAAACCGGCAGCCTTCGGCCCAGTCGCATTCGACGGCCACGGATTGGACGTGTGCGGGCGCGGTCGTGGCCGGCTGATAGTGTGCCGCCTGGATCTCGCTGTAGCCAAAAGCGGGGAGCGGAAAGTCGGCATTCTCGAAGCGGATGCCCATGAAGCGCAAGTTGCGTACAGGATTCCTCTTCTCGCCGACAATGGCCACCAGGCGCGTCAGCAGCGGCGCCACAACCACAGCGGTCGACGGATCCTCGCTGGAGAGCGGGATGTAATGCAGCACGCCCGCAGCGCGATCAAGAAACCACTCGCCGGGCTTGTCGAGAAAGAAGCGTCCGCCTTCGATGAAGGCCGCCCTTCCGGGGCTGGCCGTTGTCCATTCGTGGCCGATAACGCCCATCGGGGTGACGGTCGCCAGACGGGTGACATCGTTTGACGCCACCAGCCCACGAGTAACAGACCAGTTCTCCAAAACAACCAATTCACGCGCATCTCCTTATTCTCCGTTTCGGTTAACGATTACGGCGACGATAACGGTGGACGATTATTCTGCCTCTCCGCGTAAACCGTAATCGTCGCCGTAATCGCCCACCGATCGCCCATCGTTGTCATAATCATTGTCCCAATCATTGTCGATCTCCCATCGTTGTCATAATCCTTGTCCCGATCATTGTCGATCTTCCATCATTGTCCCAATCCTTGTCTTGATCCTTGTCGCTCTCCCATCGTTGTCGCAATCCTTGTCGACAACGATTGCGACAACGATCTGATCCCCGAACCCCGAACCCTGAACCCCGAGCCCTGCTTCCCTTACGCTCTCAATCTGCGTTAATCTGCGCAATCTGCGGACAAAACCGGGGCGGGTCCGTTATCACCAGACCCGCCCCGCGTTGCTTCCTTCTCCGGTCTCAATCTCCGGTCTTCGTCTCGGGTCTTTGTTGAAATTCTCTGTATTGCGCAACCTTTGTCATCAACATCTCCGCTTCCTGGCGTGTGGCAAACGACGTCATGATGTAGACGCCCTTCCCGCCGATCGCATCCAGAAGCGGGATGATTTCATCCCTGCCGACATTCACGACCTGAACCGATTTCCCGGCGTCGAGAATCATCTGCCGGAAACGATTGCCGTGCCAAACGATGGTGGTTTCGCCGGGCTCTCAATTCAGTGTCGGTATAACTGGCGCGGACGGAAACCGCGTCAGGCGGTGTACTGGTGTGTTCATGACGAACATCACCATGGGGTGCTCCCCACATCCCCATGACCAAGCCATCGTAATTCCACCAGTCACGAAAATGCTGCTTGGTTTCCTCCCAGTTCGCTTTCCACATGACCGTATCTTTCACATTGATAAGAGAGGCTCTTGCAAAACCTCTTGTGGCATGGGCGTCCCGCCCATGAATCACGGGCAAGATGCCCGTGCCACTTTGACTGACAGGCGGTTTTGCAAGAGCCTCAAGAGTCGGGGCGAAGGCGGCTACCGCATCATGATCACGGTGCCTTTGGGTGGCGTCATGTCGTACCGGATGATCACGATGCCGGAGCCGCCATTGCCGCCGTTGTAGGAATTGCCTCCGTCGCCATTATTCGCGCCCGCACCCTGGCCGCCGTTGCCGAGATTCGCGGCGGCGGCAGTCCCGTTGACTGGGTTGTTCTTTATGTTTCCAGCGCCGCCCGTCGCATAGGTCATTGATACGCCTGAGATGCTGCAATTCGTACCGGGACCGGCGGCTCCTGCCGTGTTCACGCCATCCACCACGTCACCGCCTTTGTCTCCTTTCCCACCACCACCGCCGCTGCCGCCGTGCGAGGCTCCAGTTCCTCCATCTTTCCCTTGTCCGATGGTTCCGGTGCCAAACGCCCCATGCGATCCCCAATGTGCGCCGCCGCCACCGCCCGAGCCGCCGGGCAGTCCGTTGCCCTGGCCTTGACCGCCGCCACCGCCGCCTTTGGCCATGACCTCAATGACGCTGTTCGAGAACGCATAACTATTCCCACCGTTGGCGCCGTTGTCTGTCGTTCCCGCACCCCCGGCCCCGACGACGATGGTATAGGTCCCCGGCGATACCGCTGTTGCCACCGTGCCGGTCAACATCCCGCCCG
>Ga0268278_1001370_pt1 | contig 14313 bp, 12 predicted proteins | sample saktaG_3_FD_190135 | JGI IMG/M metagenome (GOLD analysis project Ga0268278, IMG submission 190135) | Saline water microbial communities from Sakinaw Lake, British Columbia, Canada - sak_2010_1_5_55m | ecosystem: Environmental > Aquatic > Non-marine Saline and Alkaline > Saline ... | reverse complement strand
GCCAACATTCTTGGCAAAATCCGCACCCTTAGCAAACCATCTGCTTTTCCAGGTGTTTTGGATACCGACTCTAAATGCTATTGGATTAACTTTCTGACCCATTCTTTTCCTTTCCGTCGTTTTTTGAAGATAAGTTAACGTCCGATTTTGCTCCCTTTGTTCTTTTTAGTTTTTTGTCCTCAATATTTTTATCCACTTTAATTTCACTAAGCGAAATCCTAAGATGCGACATTCTTTTTTGGAAAACATTTACCCTCCCCCTTGCATTTGGGTGATTTCTTTTCAGCTTTCTGCCTTCGTTACAAATAGCTTGGGAAATTTGTAGATCTTCTGCCTTAAAGTCCTTGTTTTTGGCCGCATCAATTGCACTATTTAACAAGTAGGTGATCATCTTTGCGGCTTTCTTATCCAGAAATTTAGTTTGCATTCCAGCTTGTTGGACGCTTTTTTGACGGATTAAATTCATCACAAGACGGGCCTTTTTCGGGCTGATGCGTTGATTCCTAGCTGATACTGTAATTATATCGGTCATTTTTATTCCTTAGCAGGTGTCACTGGCTTTGTTGCCCGACCCGCATCCATTTGTTCTTGCTGTCTAGCTATTCTCCCGCCGTGGCGTCTGAATTTCCTGCTTGGTGAAAATTCACCTAACTTATGGCCTACCATTTCCTCGATAACCCTGACTTCGATATGCTCTTTTCCGTTATGAACGCCGATTTTATAGCCAACCATATCTGGGACAATTGTGCAGTTTCTTGACCACGTTTTTACAACGGTATTTTTAGCCGATGCTTCGAGCTTTTTTAAAAGCCTCTCGTCGATAAACGGTCCTTTTTTAAGTGATCTTCCCATGATTATTTACCATTCCTTTTTCTTACAATAAACTTGTCTGATGATTTTGAGCGTCTTGTTTTCTTACCGATTGCAATCTTACCCCACGGTGTTTTAGGGTATTTTAGCCCAATAGGGTTGACACCTTCACCGCCTCCGTGCGGGTGTGCCTTCGGACTCATAACCTTACCTCGGACACTTGGCCTGATTCCCATCCGACGACGTCTGCCCGCATTTCCAAATTTTATATTTGAATGCTCAATATTTGAAATTTGCCCAATGGTTGCAAAACAGTTTGCGTGAATTTTTCTAAGTTCACCTGATGGCATTTTGAGAAGGGCGTAATCACCGTCAACGGCCATGAGCGATGTTTGTGTCCCAGCTGAGCGGGCGATATATTTCTTCGACTCTGGATAAATCTGAATATCGCTAACCGCCACACCTACAGGGACGTTCTTCAGCATCATGCGGTTTCCTGTTTTAACCGCGACTTTTTCGCTTACTTTCAAGATTTGACCAACCTTAAGATTGTGCTGTGCAATTATATATTTTTTTTGACCACTGGTCAACTCGATAAGCGCCAACCTTGCGCTTCTGTTTGGATCGTATTGAATCTCTAAAACTTTGGCCTCTTCCCCAGCTATCTGATCTAGGGTTGAAACCAAACGGTGTTGTCTCTTGCTTCCCCCGCCTTGATGACGAACCGAGATATGGCCCAAAATATCACGTCCAGACTTCGATACTCGGCGACGTTTTAAAGACCTCGGTGGGTTGGAAGCCGAAAGATCGCTTCTGTCGGTGAAGCTCTCGGAAAAATACCCGGATGTCATTCTTTTTCTTGTTTTCATGACTTTCCTTTTTCCTTTTTGTCTTTTTCCTTAACCTCTGTAAAGGGGGCGTATCCGGGGATTGACTCCCCTTTCTTCAGCTCAATAATTGCCTTTTTAAAACCTCGTGATGTTTTTTTAACACCTTTCGCGTTTTTTGATATTACCTCTTTTTGATTGATGATTTTAACGGATAATGGGTTTACTTTAAAGTATTGTTTAATTTTAAGCGAAATCTGCGGCTTCGAGCTTGAACCCGAAACCAGCAGAGTAAATCTACCCGCTTTTGCCTCTTTAACTGTTTTTTCCGTGATATACGGCCTGATATCAATCATTTTTACCTTTTTTGTCTAAAGCGTCTGCGGCGTTACGTGAATAAACAAAAATTTTGTTTGTTAAAAAATCACCAAGATGTAAATTGCTCGACTGAGTTACCTCAACTAATCCCAGATTTCTCCACGGAGCAATATTCTCCCTGTCCCCTGGAGTGACTATAAGCAGAATTTGATTCACTATTCTTAATGATGACACTGCTTTTTCGGCTGATTTTGTCTTTTTGTCAACGATTTTAATGTCAGCAAGCACAATAGCTTCTTTTTCAGAAACCTTCTTCGCTAATAGCATCAAATAAGCGGCTCGGCGCATCTTTGAGGGCAGTACGAGTTTTCTTTTGAGGCCGGTTGGTCCAAACGTAACACCACCACCCTTAAACAATGGTGATCTGAGTGATCCCGCTCTTGCACGGCCAGTCCCTTTCTGACGCCACGGCTTCCTACCTCCACCTTTAACCTCGGCTCGTGTTTTTGTCTTGGCACTTTCTACCTGTATTCGATTTTGCTCAACCCTGATAGCTTGTGCAACCAAATTATCATTAAATTTCAAATCTTTCTTGTCGCCTGCGAGAACAAGATCTTCAACTTTTTCACCGGAAATATTATAAACGGGAAGCTTAATCATTTTTTTCGATTAAAATTAATGACTTGTTCGCGCCTGGAATAGGAGAATTTAGCCAAATTCTGTTTTTTCCTACCTCTATTTTGGCAATTTTTACTTTTTTAATTTTAACTCGAGTACTTCCCATATGACCACTCATTTTTTTGCCTTTTACGACGTGGGATGCACCCGTATCACCGATTGACCCAGGTTGACGATAGTTGTTTGAGCCGTGCGTTTTAGGCCCTGTATTAAAACCATGCCTTTTTACCGTTCCGGCAAATCCCTTTCCTTTTGATGTGCCGTAAATGCAAATTTCATCACTTACTTTAAATTGGTCGATTTTGACCTCTGTACCAATTTTAAAACCATCTCCTGGTTTAATTTTTTGCTCTTTTACTTTTTTTATATTTGATACGCCCTTGAACTGGCCAGATAGTGATTTATTCGTTTTTGCTTTATCTGAAATTAAAGCGTAAATAGATGCATCGTAACCATTCTCATCTTGCGTTCTCTTTCCTGCATAAACCGTGCTTAACAATTCCAAAACAGTCGCGACTCTCTGTGTCCCGTTCTCGTCCCAATAATGGGTCATCCCTAATTTTTTTGCGTAACTTTGCATACTTCAACCTTGCCCCGAAATTATCCAATTTTGAATAATTATTCAGGAATGTCTGTTTCTTCTTATAAGATAGACACGCACCCAACACCCAAAGACGTGCCGGGCTGCCTAGCTATCTTTTAAGTTTTGATTTCAATGTCTACGCCGGCGGGAAGCTCGATGTTCATAAGTAAGTCAATTGTGCGGCTGGTTAAATCAACTACGTCAAGCAATCTTTTGTGGATCCGGATTTCGTATTGGTCTCGCGCATCCTTGTGCTTAAACGTTGATTTTAAGACGGTCGTTTTCTTGATTTCTGTCGGTAGAGGAATCGGGCCGATTACTTTTGCTCCCGATCTTTCGACGGTTTCAATGATATTTTTCACCGACTTATCAAGAATTCGGTAATCGTAGCCGTTAATTTTGATTCTGATCTTCTGTTTTGATTCCGCGCGTGGCATTTTGGTCAATGTGCAATTTGCGTTATTTTTACTTGACAATCTTCGTTACAACTCCTGCCCCGACAGTTTTACCACCCTCGCGAATGGCAAACTTCATCTGATCTTCCATGGCAACAGGTACAATAAGCTTAACTTTAATGTTAACTGTATCTCCCGGCATTACCATTTCCGCACCGGCTGGGATTTCTGTAACTTCGCCGGTCACATCCGTTGTTCTGATATAGAATTGCGGCTTGTAACCCTTGGTGAACGCACTGTGTCGTCCGCCTTCATCCTTACTTAAGATATAAGCCTCGGCCTCAAATTCTGTGTGCGGGGTAACCGATCCTGGTTTTGATAAAACCTGGCCTCTTTCGATATCTTCACGTTCGATTCCGCGAAGCAGTACTCCGACATTATCTCCGGCTTGGCCTTGATCTAACAGTTTTCTAAACATCTCAACACCAGTTACAATAACTTTTTTCGTTGGTTTAATACCAACGATTTCAACTTCATCGTTAACCTTGACAATACCTCTTTCGACACGTCCGGTTGCAACCGTACCGCGGCCCTTGATGGAGAAAACGTCTTCTACCGGCATCAAAAACGGCTTGTCGACATCTCTCTTGGGCTCTGGGACAAAATCATCCAAGGCTTTAACCAAGTCAAGGATGGATTGCTCTGCTTCAGCATCACCTTCTAGCGCCTTAAGAGCGGATCCCTTAATCACAGGAATTTCATCGCCTGGGTATTTGTATTTCTTAAGTAAATCTCTTACTTCAATTTCAACAAGATCTAATAATTCTTTATCCGTTACTTGATCTACTTTGTTAAGATAGACAACAATTGTTGGGACACCTACCTGGTGAGCCAAAAGAATGTGCTCTCTGGTTTGCGGCATTGGACCGTCGGCAGCGGAAACAACCAGGATCGCAGCATCCATTTGAGCGGCACCGGTAATCATATTCTTAACGTAGTCGGCGTGTCCGGGACAGTCAACGTGTGCATAGTGTCTTTTTTCCGATTCATACTCCTGATGGGAGGTAGCAATCGTAATACCGCGCTCCTTTTCTTCTGGAGCGTTGTCAATATCTTCAAACTTTTTGGCTTGCGCTAAACCCTTTTTTGATAATACTTGGGTAATTGCAGCCGTTAAGGTTGTCTTACCGTGGTCAACATGACCGATGGTACCAACATTGACGTGTGGTTTTGATCTATCGAATTTCTCTGCCATATTTTCTCCTTTTCTTTAACCTTATAATTTTATTTTTGCTATATGTAGTTTAGCTTTTTTTATCTTAAATGTCAACCAATTTAAGCTATTTTCTTGTGCCTGTTTTACCGACACGGCCCTCGATCAGGCCGTTGGCTACGTTTTTCGGCACAATTTCATATTTTAGAAACTCCATCGTGTAAGAAGCGCGACCTTGGGTTAATGACCTAAGGGAGGTTGAATATCCAAACATTGCCCCAAGTGGGACCTCAGCAGGAACGGTTTTGGCATTGCCTCGGTTCTCAACAGCGCCGATTTGCGCTCTCTTGGAGTTTAAGTCTCCCAATACATCACCCAGAAAATCCTCAGGGGTTACAACTTCAACCTTCATAATTGGTTCGAGAATAACGGGGTCAGCATTCTTAACTCCCTCCTGGAGCGCCATGGAGCCGGCGATCTGGAATGCTAACTCTGACGAGTCAACCTCGTGATAAGAACCATCGGTTAGCGTTATAGAGGTGTCAACAATCGGGAAATTAGCGATCACACCCTTATCCAAGGCTGCATTAACACCATCTTCAACCGCAGGAATAAACTCCTTGGGGATGGATCCGCCAAAAACCTTATTTACAAATTCGTTACCCGCACCTCTTTCTCGGGGCACAAGATCCAAAAATACATGGCCATACTGACCCCGGCCGCCAGATTGGCGCACAAATTTACCTTCAGCTTTTGTCGGGCGGGTTATGGTTTCACGATAAGCAACCTGCGGAGCACCGACATTGGCCTCAACTTTAAATTCTCTTTTAAGGCGGTCAACGATGATTTCAAGGTGTAATTCTCCCATACCGGCAATTAATGTTTGGTTTGATTCCTGATCTGTCTTTACTCTAAATGTCGGGTCTTCCTCTGAAAGTTTGCTCAAGGCCAAGCCCATTCTGGCTTGATCGGCTTTTGTTTTAGGTTCAATCGCAATTTCAATAACCGGTTCTGGGAAAGTAATTGATTCGAGTCGAACGGGTCTTCGCACGTCGCAGAGAGTATCTCCCGTTGTAGTCGCTTTAAGGCCAACTATCGCCGCAATTTCTCCCGAATGGACAGCGTCGATGTCTTCACGATGATTTGAGTGCATCAATAAAATTCTTCCCACGCGCTCCTTTTCACCATTTGTCGCGTTTACAACGTAGCTTCCGGCCTGTAAAACCCCTGAATAGACTCTAATAAAACTGATTCGTCCTACAAATGGATCGGTAGCAATTTTAAAAGCTAAGGCACAAAATGGTTCCTCGTCTGCGGTTTTAATTTCAACTTCTTCCTCGTTTTTAACTAGTATTCCCGTAACGGGTGGAACGTCAAGTGGATTGGGCAGAAAATCAACAACTGCATCGAGTAATAGCTGAATGCCTTTGTTTTTTAATGCAGATCCAACTAAAACCGGAACAATTTCATTTTTTATCGTGGCAGATCTCAACCCGGATCTTATTTCATCTTCAGACAAAGAATTTGTCGCAAAATATTTATCAAGGAGCGTCTCGTCATTTTCAGCAACGTTCTCTTCGAGAATCGCTCTCCACTTTTTTGCCTGGTCGATTTGGTCCGCTGGGATATCCTCTTCTGAAATATCCTTCCCTAAATCATCTTTAAAGATGAACGATTTCATTTTGATCAAATCGATAATGCCTCTAAATTTGCCTTCTAAACCAATAGGTAACTGAATCGGGACTGCGTTAGCGCCGAGACGGTCGAGAATCGATTGATATGATTTTTCAAAATCAGCTCCGGTACGGTCTAGTTTATTAATAAAACACATCCGCGGAACGTGATATTTGTCAGCTTGGCGCCAAACGGTTTCGGATTGCGGTTCAACTCCGGCAACACCATCGAAAACAACTACGCCGCCATCTAAAACCCTCAGTGATCTTTCAACTTCGACAGTAAAGTCAACGTGCCCTGGAGTATCTATAATATTGATCCGGGTCATCTTGTCTTTTTCGGATCTTGGGGCCCAAAAGCAGGTTGTTGCGGCTGAGGTAATTGTAATGCCTCTCTCTTTCTCCTGCTCCATCCAGTCCATTTCGGCTTCACCCTCATGAACTTCACCAATTTTGTGTTTTTTGCCTGTATAGAAAAGAACCCGCTCGGTCACTGTGGTTTTTCCAGCATCAATATGAGCAATTATTCCGATATTTCTTGTTCTTTCGAACGTGTATTGTCTTGCCATTTTAAACCTTAAAAATACCCCCGGCAGCCTTTTATTATCTTATTTTCGCGAAGTGGGCAAAGGCTCTGTTTGCCTCAGCCATCTTATGAGTATCTGTTTTTTTCTTGACTGCTAGACCTGCACCGGCAATCGCATCTTTAAATTCAAGGGAAAGTTTTTCAGCCATCTTTGCCCCTTTTCTGGCTTTGGCAGCATCAATTAGCCAGCGCATCGCGAGGGCGGTTCGGCGCGGCTCCCTAACCTCCATAGGAATTTGGTAATTCGCGCCACCAATACGTCTCGATCTAACCTCTACAGAGGGAGCAACTGCTAGAACTGCATCGTTAAAAACCTCGAGGGGTTCTTTTTTTAAATCTTTCGAGGCCATATCAAGGGAACTGTAAACGATTTGCCGAGCAATGCTTTTTTTTCCCTGTTGCATCACTTTATTGATAAATTTGGCCACAGTCGTAGACCCGAATTTTTCGTCCGGGGAAATTATTTTCTTTTTAAATTTTGATTTTCCTCTCACTAGTTTCCTTTCGGTGCTTTGGCGCCATACTTTGAACGTCCCTGTCTGCGTTTTTCGACACCCAGCGTATCCAGTTTACCTCTGACGATATGATATCTTACGCCCGGAAGGTCCTTTACCCTGCCTCCGCGGATTAACACAACAGAGTGTTCTTGCAGATTATGCCCTTCGCCACCAATATAAGCCGTAACTTCCTGTCCGTTAGTCAGGCGGACCTTGGCAATTTTTCGCAAGGCCGAGTTTGGCTTTTTAGGGGTCATCGTTGTCACCTTGGTACACACACCCCTCTTGAACGGATTGGACTGGGCGACCTGGGTTGGCTTATTTTTTAGGTAATTAAAATTACGACCCAACGCCGGAGTTTTACTTTTTTTGATTGGTTTTTTTCGCCCAACCTTGATTAATTGGTTAATTGTAGGCATTATCTTTTTTTTCTGGATTTAAACCCTGATCCAGCAGGAATCAGTTTACCAATAATAACGTTCTCCTTCAAGCCCTTAAGCGGATCTATTGAACCCTTTATGGCGGCATTGATTAAGACGCTGGTCGTTTCCTGAAATGATGCGGCTGATAGGAAACTTCCGGTCTTTAATGCCACGCGAGTTATTCCCATAATAATTGATTCTGCCGTGGGCAATACCTTTTTCTTTTCTTTCAATGTCTCGCAGACGTGCTCAAACTCGTCCTTGTCTACAATTTGTCCCGGCACGAATTCGCTTCCACCTTCATCGATGATTTTGACCTTGCATAACATTTGGCGGATTATAACCTCAAGGTGCTTGTCATTGATTGACTGTCCCTGTGAAGAGTAAATTGACTTTGTCTCGCGGATGATATACTTGATCGTTTCCTCTTTGCCCATTAATTTAAGTGCTGAAGATAAATTCAAGTGACCTTCCGCTAAAACAGTACCTTTTGTAATTTTATCGCCGTTTTTAACCAGAAGCGGCATACCGGGCGATATTTCGTATTCAATTTCCTTTTTTTCTTTTGAGTGGATAACCACTTTATTACCTGTTATTTCAACTGTTCCGGCAATCTGAGTTCTCAAAGCTTTTTTGTCAGTGCTGACTGCAACCGCTTTTTTCGCAACAACTTGTTCATTATTTTTTACGGCTAGCTCGTAACCTTCCGGAACATCAATTTCCTGGCATAGCATTTCGTCCGAAATTATTAGGGCTGTTGTCTCGTCTTTTGATTTATTAATTTGAACCAGACCGTCTATTTCGGTGATCGGAGCTTCATATTTTGGCTTTCTTGCTTCAAAAAGCTCTTCAACCCGCGGCAAGCCAGAGGTAATGTCTTCTCCGAAAACACCTCCAAGGTGGAATGTTTTCATCGTTAGCTGTGTACCGGGCTCTCCAATAGCTTGGGCGGCAACGATTCCAGCGGCCACACCAAGTTCAATTATTTTTCCAGTACCAAGGTCGCGTCCGTAGCACTTCTGGCAAACGCCATCCTCAAATTCGCAGTATGTCACGGACCTTACCTTTACTTCTTCAATCTTGCTATTTTCAATTTCAATAGATTTTTCACGGCTTATTTCTTCACCGGCTTTTACCAGAATTTTCTTACCTTCTTGTACGGCATGCAGAACGACCCTCCCATCTAATCTTTCAGCAAATGTTTCGTTAAATGATTCCGATTCATCTCTTTTAATTAGGATTCCTTCTTTTGTTTTACAATCCTCGTCGGTGATGATAACGTCTTGGGAAACATCCACTAAGCGCCGTGTTAAATAGCCAGCATCTGAGGTTCTAAGAGATGTGTCTGATCTACCTTTTCTGGAGCCGTGAGACGAAATGAAATACTCGAAAACCGTCAGACCTTCTTTGTAATTAGAGATTATCGGGATTTCGATAATTTCACCGGCAGGGTTAACCACCAATCCCTTCATACCCGCCATCTGAATAAGTTGAGCGACGGAACCTCTCGTTCCGGATTGAACGTAGGTCAAAACCGGATTATCTTGTGAATATTCGTCGAGCATCTTTTTTTCAATCCGGTTTCTGGCATTGTTCCAAAGGTCGATGGTTTTTAAGCTTTTTTCCTCATTTGTAATAAGACCACGTCGAAGCTGCGCCTCTATTTCATCTATCTTAATTTGGGCGTCATCAATAATTTCCCGTTTTTCTTTTGGAATACTAATATCGTCAATTCCTATAGAAAGACCGGACATAGTTGCATATTCGAAACCGAGTGTTTTAATTTTATCTAAAACCTGGGCTGTTACATCGGAACCGAAGTCCTTGAAAACCCGGGCTACGATCTTAGCCATATTCCTGGCATCAATTGTTGAGTTTATAAACCTTAATTCGTCAGGCAAGACGTTGTTAAAAATTACACGCCCTACGCATGTTTCGATGATCTTCGATTCGTGACGCTCATCAACCTCTGTGTCGGATTCTTTAATATCGTCAGTTACCCTGATTTTAATTTTAGTTTTAAGATTAATGTCACCGGTTTGACAGGCCATGATCGCTTCGTTCTTACTTGAGAAAATCCTGACTCTTTTAGGATCGCCCTCGATTTTGGTGATGTAATAACAACCTAAAATCATATCGAATCTCGGCGTAACGATTGGATCTCCCGATGCGGGTTTAAGCAAATTCTTAGCGGAAAGCATAATTTCCGCAGCTTCCAACCTAGATTTTTCGCTAAGCGGCACATGAACAGCCATTTGGTCTCCGTCAAAGTCCGCGTTGAAGGCCTGGCAAACTAAGGGATGAATCTGAATTGCTTTACCTTCAATCAAAACAGGCATAAACGCCTGAATTCCCAACCTGTGGAGGGTGGGGGCTCTGTTTAACATGACCGGATGTTTTTTTGTAATTTCTTCCAGGATATCCCAAATAATAGGATCCTTTTTCTCGATCATTTTGGTGGCATTCTTCACATTGTAAACATGCCCGTCAGAAATTAATTTAGCGATTACAAACGTTTTAAAGAGCTCTAAAGCCATGACTTTTGGAATACCGCATTGGCTTAGGGCAAGATCAGGTCCGATCACGATAACTGAACGACCGGAATAATCCACTCTTTTTCCAAGCAGGTTTTGGCGGAATCGTCCTTGTTTTCCTCGTAGTATATCAGACAGTGAGCGTAATTTTCTCTGGCCGCCGGTTACGGCTGCTTTTCCACGTCTTGCACTATTGTCGATTAAGGCGTCAACAGCCTCTTGAAGCATTCTCTTTTCATTGCGACAGATAACCTCAGGTGCTCCTGCAGTGATAAGTTTCTTAAGACGGTTGTTTCTATTTAAAACCCTGCGATACAGATCGTTTAAATCAGATGCGGCAAACCTTCCACCATCAAGTTGAACCATCGGACGCAAATCAGGCGGAATTACCGGAATTCTGACCATTACAACCCACTCAGGAAGAATTTTTGCTTTCTTCATATCCTTGAAAAGTTTCAGCTTTTTAAGGATCTTTTTTCTATTTGAAATAACTTGTGTGTCTATTTTCGACGAAACTTCCTTGATTGCACTTTCCAGATTAAGCGATTTGAGTAATTCCAATATCGCCTCTGCACCAATTCCAACCCGGACGATTTGCCCATATTTCAAAGATATATTATTGAACTCTGTTTCACTTAGTATCTTCCTTACCTTAAGTGCACCCAATTCCGACTTTGAGGCCTTAAAGGACGCCTCAAGGCGTTGGATTGCCAAGGGGTTATTTTTTACTTTCGGGTTCTTCTTCGCCTCTTCATATTCTTTTTGAAGTTGCGAGAGGGCACTTTCTTTTAAATCTTCTTCAACTTCTAAGATGACGTAAGAAGCAAAATAGACGACTGATTCGACGTCGGAAATTGACATGTCGAGAAGCGAAGCAATGGCCCCGCCGCCACCGCGCAGGTACCAGACGTGAACAACGGGAACAACCAGATCGATATGGCCCAAACGCTCTCTTCTTACAGAACTCCTCGTTACTTCAACGCCACAACGGTCGCAAATAACTCCCTTGTATCGTATCTTTTTGTATTTGCCACAATAACATTCCCAGTCCTTTATTGGTCCAAATACACGCTCGTCGAATAACCCATCTCTTTCGGGTTTTTGCGTACGATAATTAATGGTCTCTGGCTTGGTAATTTCACCAAATGACCATTGCGAAATTTCTTCCGGACTTGCAATTGATAGCTGTATCGCGTTAAAATCCTTGAGTTGCATTTCTCTTGTGTTTGGCATGATTCCTGAGTCCTTATTTTGCATTTACCTCCAATTCATTTTCTTGCGGAGGATTTTCTTCTTGATTCGCAAATATTTCGGTTAGTTTCTTGTCCTCAACCTCTTCGCCCGCAGCAGTTTCCGGTGCTTTTATTTCATTTAATTTTATCTCTTGGCCGCGCCTTGGGAGAGTTTGTTCCGCGTCTTCTTTTTCCTCCATCCTAGAACCAACCATTTCAACCGAAAGACCTAAGCTTTGCAGCTCACGAACGAGAACGTTAAATGATGCCGGGACTGACGGTTTTTCAATTTCTTCATTTCTAATAATGGCTTCGTATGCCTTTGACCGTCCGATAACGTCATCCGACTTAATGGTTAACATCTCCTGAAGGGTGTGCGCAGCACCATACGCCTCAAGGGCCCAAACTTCCATTTCTCCAAATCTCTGTCCGCCAAATTGTGCTTTTCCGCCAAGGGGCTGTTGTGTAACCATTGAGTATGGTCCTACTGAACGAGCGTGCATTTTGTCATCGACAAGGTGCGCCAGCTTTAATATATAAATAATTCCGACTGTAACCTTACAATCAAATGGCTCCCCGGTTTTCCCGTTGTAAAGAGTCATTTTCCCATCTTGGGCAAACCCAGATTTTTTGAGCTCTGCTTTAATCCTATCTACCTGTACACCGTCGAAAATTGGTGTTGCAATTTTGTAGCCTAGCCGGTATGCCGCCAGCCCAAGATGCGTTTCTAGGATCTGTCCCAAATTCATTCTGGAAACAACGCCTAGTGGGTTTAAGACAATATCAACCGGTGTCCCATCCTCCAGATAAGGCATATCTGCCTCAGGCAAAATTGCTGAGATTACGCCTTTGTTTCCGTGTCTGCCTGCAAGTTTGTCGCCAACAGAGATCTTTCTAAGCTGGGTAACGGATACTTCCACCATTTGACTAACACCCTCTGAAAACTCATCGCCTGCGTCTTTTGAGAATAATTTTACCTCGATAACCTTGCCTTTTTCACCATGCGGCAGTCTTAAAGATGAATCCTTTACATCCTTGGCTTTTTCTCCGAAAATCGCTCTTAGCAGTTTTTCCTCAACCGAAAGTTCGGTTTCACCTTTTGGCGAAATTTTGCCGACTAGGATGTCGCCCGCTTCAATCTCGGCTCCGACTCTGATAACTCCTTCTTCGTCAAGGTTTGAGAGGGCTTCCTCGCCCACATTTGGAATGTCGCGGGTGATCATTTCGGGACCGAGTTTGGTATCTCGGACTTCAATCGTATATTTTTCAATATGTATGGAGGTTAGGATGTCGTCCTTGACTAATTTTTCGGAAACGACAATTGCATCCTCATAGTTATAACCTTCGAAGCTCATGAAGGCGACAAGCAAATTTCTTCCCAGGGCCAGCTCTCCTTGGTCCGTTGCCGCACCATCAGCTAGGAAATCGCCTGCCTTCACCTTATCACCCTGGTTCACAAGGATTTTTTGATTGATGCAAGTTGCTTGGTTTGAGCGAACAAACTTATTCAAAAGATAGACCCTTTTTTCGCCGCCCTTTTCGGAGATTACAACTCTGTCGCCCGATGCTTCATGTACTGTTCCGTCTTTTGTGGCACGAATAACATGACCCGACGAAACGGCAGCATCTTCTTCCATTCCCGTTCCGACAACTGGCGATTCAGGCTTTACGACCGGTACAGCCTGACGCTGCATATTAGAGCCCATGTTTGCCCTAACCGCATCGTCGTGTTCGATAAAAGGAATAAGTGCAGCTGTGATCGAAGCAATTTGTTTGGGAGACACATCCATATATTGGATTGTGGCAGTGGGTTCGATTGATGGTGAACCATACTTTCTCACCGGCGCCTTTTTGACTGTTATTACGCCTTTGTCGTCGACAGGTGTCGAGGCAGGCGCAATGGTTGTCTTTTCTTCATCTGAAGCATCAAGATAAACTACTTTTTTTGTTACTCTCGACACGGAGCCCTTCTGTTCTACAACCAAATAAGGCGTTTCGATAAAACCATATTCGTTAACGGTCCCGTAGCATGCCAAGTACCCTACCAGCCCGATATTCGGACCCTCGGGTGTCTCGATCGGGCAAATACGTCCATAGTGCGACTGGTGAACATCTCTGACTTCAAATCCAGCTCTTTCACGGGATAATCCTCCCGGTCCAGTTGCTGATAGTGTTCTTTTATGTTCAAGCTCCGCCAGTGGATTGGTTTGGTTCATAAACTGCGACATCTGAGATGAAGCAAAGAATTCTTGCAAAACCGCCACGATGGGTCTGGAGTTAACCAATTGTGACGGAAGGGCATTCTCACTTTCAACAACACTCATTCTGTCTTTAATAATGCGCTCCATGCGCAGGAAACCAACCCTTAAGCGTGATTGAACCAGCTCCCCAACCGCCCTTACTCTTCTGTTTTTCAAATGGTCTATATCGTCAGGCTGAGCAGAAGGATCATTATTTAAACGGATAATTTCACGGATAATTTCAACGATGTCGTCGAGACGCAGGACTCTGCCTGACAAATTATCTTTTACCTTAAGAGACAGTC
>Ga0268278_1001367_pt1 | contig 14350 bp, 11 predicted proteins | sample saktaG_3_FD_190135 | JGI IMG/M metagenome (GOLD analysis project Ga0268278, IMG submission 190135) | Saline water microbial communities from Sakinaw Lake, British Columbia, Canada - sak_2010_1_5_55m | ecosystem: Environmental > Aquatic > Non-marine Saline and Alkaline > Saline ... | reverse complement strand
AGAATCGCTATCACCATCATCCGTACTGACATCCGTATTTATGTCATTAGCCGTAGAATCAGAATCATCGGGATCAGTATCCATTATACTAGGTTCAATCGGCGGAGTTGAAACCGCATTCTCGGCACTTACTGGATTTTCCAAATTTTCTTGATACTCTTCCTCTTGTTCCTGTTCTGTATTTTCTTCTATCTCTAATGGCGTGGATGAATTATTTGTAAAATCAAGCGATTCTAATTCTCCACTTGCTCCGAGAGAATCATCAGATTCTTCTACAAGAACATCTTCTGTTTCTTCCACGAATTCATCTATCACTGTTTCTTCTTCATCAGGTTCTGATTCTAATTCACTTTCACTGTCAGCCACAAATGCCTCACCCATAACCGAAGATAACTCTTCGCTAAATATTTCGGGCAATTCTTCTGCTGACTCTTCTTCGGTGTTCTCTTGTTCTTGCAATTGTTCTACTTCTACTATTTTTTGTATAAAACCTATATTTTCTAAAACATTCGGAGCGCCAGGTGTTGGAATTGGATCAACCCAATCGCCAGTTCCGTCAGGAATTCTGGCATAAGATTTATCTGCTGGCACTGAACCCAAAGTTCCAACAGCATTATAATGTGCCAAAACTTCAGTAGCGCTCAATGCCCGGTCATAAATTTTTACTTCGTCAATAAGCCCATCCCAATAAGAATAAATCGATCCACACCAAAATTGTTTTCCTAATTGTAAATTCAAATTATTTGTATCAATGATTCCTGGGTAGTTTGTTGACTTTTCTTCTGCTCCATTAACATAAATACGCATAGTCGTCCCATCAAATGTGCCTACAATATGATACCAAACATCTGTGATCGGAATAGTTCCGCCATATACAGAATATCCTGAACCATCAATCGAAATTTCGATTCTTGGAGAAATAGTTCCCTCATTATTTTTCCAAACTAAATTCCATACTCCATAATCAGTTCCACTTGCCTTCGTTATGATTGGAGCATCGTAATTTTTAGCAGGCAATGAACTAAGCTTCGTCCATGCTTCTAAAGTAATTTCATCTGTAATGTCCAAACTATCTGAATCTGCTACTTCTATATAATCTTTACTACTTGCATCAAGTGAAAGCGCCTGATTTATTTTTCCATCACTAACAATACTTGCGCCTTCTTTAAAACTTCCATTATTATTATTTTCACTTAGATCTAACAAATTCCCATCAAACGGCAGATACATAACTAAGTCATTTGTTCCTCCGGGAGTATTGTTAACATTGTAATCAGACGCGTCATAAGTATAGGAATCCATTTCTACGCCGTTTTGATTATAAAGTGTTATCGTTCCTGAAGTATCGCCCATTAAATCACCGCCCGCATTAACAACCAACCAACCATTAGGATCTATTGTAGTTAATCCGCTAGAATAAGTTTGTGTGTTAGTAAAATCAACATCAATGCGATTGGCGTCTGCCATTACATAATATCCATCCATATCAATTTGGCTTGTGCCATTATTATAAAATTCAACAAATTCTTCATAGAGATTTGCGTTCGGTAAAAATTCATTCATAACAATGTCCGAATCCCAATAGCCCATTTTTACTGTGCTATTTATTGTTTCTGTGTCGGTAAATCCTTGAGTATTATCGCTTAAATTCTCTTGCCATGCTTCAAAAACAATATCAAAATTACATATTTCTCCCTGTAAGGAGTCAGAATAATCTGAAGATTTAACAGTAAAAATTAAGCTCGGTTTAGCGGAAAAAGTAGTTTCGTCAGAAACAAAACTGGACAATGACTGATATACGCCAGTCAAATCATCTTTTACTTCTAAGTAACCGCATAAACCACCAGTGGCACTTACTACCTTCGCTTTATATTTAAAAGGCAATGTCCCGTCTTTATTTAAATTAATTGTTTTGGTGGAAGTTAATTTTGTTGGTTTTAGATCGGGATCAAAATTGCCACTCGAGTTTAGAGAAAAATCTAAGACTCCCATTTCAAAACTATTAGTTTCGTTTGTTTCTGTGTCATTAAAATATGAAAAAGTATCGTGGATAGCCAAAATCCCCGTGTAGTTTAAACACATTATCAACCAGAAGGCTATAAGTTTTTTAAAACTTTTTCTCATTAATTTTTATAAATATACAAAAACCAAGGTTCTTGAGCGTAGCGAAAGGTTCTTCCAAATTTTGAAAAGTTTTTTTTCATCTTCATCGTTTCAAGTTTTAAGTTTTAAGTTTCATGTTTTACGCTTTTCTCTTTTATTCTTTCGTCAAGGTTCTCCGACTTGTCGGAGGTTCTTATCTTCTTAACTTCTTTAAAAATCTTTTTCCCTTGATCAAAAATTATGAACAGCGCTGGTACAATCAAGACCAACATAAAGCCAAGCGGTTTACGAACTGATGCCACGAGATAACCGGCATAAGGAATTTTTAGAAAAACTTTGCCAATTATATTGTCTTTTGCAACTTTTCGAGAATCGGGCGCGTTATTGGCATCACCTTTTGTAATATAATACATTTTTCCCTCAACCACTTCTAAGTCGTAAATCCTGTGAGTTGTTGGCTCGTTGGATCTGTTGGTGCTTTCAAATGTTATCACATCATCTTTTTTATAATCTTTAAACGGCGCTGTCATTACCACGCTTCCCGTTTTAATTGCCGGTTCCATTGATCCTGATTGAACTACCATTATTCTATATTTCGCAACCGGAAAAACAGACAGAATCAAGACAAATCCAATCAAAGCAATAAAGGAAACAAAGGTATAATAAAGAACTTTTTTCATTTTATTTTAAATTCATTATTTATGATTCTTGATTCATAATTCTCTCTCTGTCTTTGGAAAAACCTTCGGTTCTTGACGAGAGAGTGTGAGGAGTACCAACGACGAAGCAATCTCATTCTTATTATTAAATCCTTTGTTCTCTTGCTTACTTATAAGTAGGCAAGAGTGAAAAAATTTAATTAATCAGCGTTGGCTTGCTCCAAGATAAATGTCACATCAAAATTCAAAGCATCGCCCTGAATTTCGTTTTGGACTGTTGTTGGAATCTTCCAATCTATTACAAAATTATATTCAGCGCCAGTTGTCATTGCTACAACTCCATTATTGCCAGGATTCCAAGTCTTTCCGCCATAATTATCAATAGCGTCATATACTAAACTACCGGTTGTATATATAGTGGTGTCTGATTTAAGTCCAATGTCAGTCCCGTTATCATAGCCACCATCTTGATTTACATCAATATAGAGAGCCATTTGAGCATTTGCGCCCAATGCGCCGGCAGCAGTAGTACAATGTTCTGTTCCATCATGCTTACCATAGGTGGTATTTGTACAAGCATAATTCGCAACCATTCCCATAGCAACATCCAATTCTCCGTCTAAGCTACCAACATTTTTCAATATAGAGCTCTCTTTGCCTGTATCTCCAGGGGCCTTATTTGTCAAATTAATAGTTTGAACAGCAATATTTCCACCATTAATATTTAGATCCATAGTACCAGCTGCCATTGTATTATTTGTTGATGTTTCTGTATCTGAGAAGTAAGCGCTAGTCACACCAATAACTATCCCAGCAATCGCGACCATAATTGATAAACTTATAATTATTTTTTTCATACATTTATGTTTAAGATATTGTTGAAAAAAACAAGGTTCTTAGTCTTCCGCCAAGGTTCTTATTTTTTTCATTGTTCGATGAGATCCTTCGTTATCACTCAGGATGACAATAGTGTCATTCTGAACGCAGTGAAGAATCTGTGTTTTTTCTCGACCTTTGTCCCCCTTAAGCTAAATTAATTAATTTAGTTCTTCCGTCAAGGTTCTCCGATATCAATGATATTGGAGGTTCTTCTTTATTCAATTTCAAAATTAATATCTGTTCCCATAACAGTTGTCCAAACTCCATAAGTATTTTGGTGAAAAGATTCCTCTGTCAACACCATATCTAAGTCATAATCACCATCGTCTAAGACAAGTCCATTACAACTAAATCTCTCAATCTGTCCATTCACATCATTCGGAGCACAGGTTGGATAAGGATCTTGAATGCTTAATTGACCATTGCTCATCTGTCCACAAGTTCCACCACTACAGAATAAAACATGATAACTGTTTGTCGTTTTGATTGTTTTGGTAACATCTCCAAAATCATTAGCCGTAATATAGTCCCAAGCCAAATAACCAGCAATACATTCCTTGCTTGAATCTGTATCAAGTTTAGCTTTGTTTGTTTCATATTGAGCATCCGTTCTATTGCAACTTGCGCCCGAACAACTACAATCTAAGCAAGTCCATCTCCCTTTATAACCAATATATTCACTGGCGGAATCATTGCCACTTGATCCATACTGGCAAGTCGGTTTACCAATAAACTTGACTTGATATGTCATATTGGGTTTTAGATCTGTTGCTGTTATTGTTCCTGATAATTTACTAAGTGCAGGTGTATCATAAGTAAAACTAACATTAGCTAAATCATAATCATAATCATCGTACGGACTTTTACCGAATTGTGGACTTGCGTTTAAATCGTTAAAATAAACTGTTTGCGATTGAGATGGGTTACCATCAGTGCTTTGAGTATATCTAATAAGCCCAGGCCAATTATCAAATAGCCAATTAGCTTGGTCGCCCCAAGAGAGCGCGCCTGAACTTCCAATGTTTGTGTTTGATAATTGATCTGACCTTACTAGCCAAATCTTTGCTCCGTACAGATAATTATCATCGTTTATTATTGGCAAATCTCCCGCGTCAAGAGATTGCCCAGTGTTATTAACCTCTCCTTTCCCATCTGCTACCATAATATCACTAAGAACAGTTACGGTTTTAGAATTACCCCAGGGATCAGGATAATATATCAGATTATACTCTTCTCCAACAGTAAGCCCTCTACCAATAAAATCATAATTAAATGTTTCAGCCAAAGAATCATATTTCAAAACTCCAATTCTTTCATCTCTAATCAAAGCCCAATCGTCCCCAGTATCCTTGTTTTGTATAAAACTTAATTGTTTAATTGGTTCTTGCGCGCTAATTTGCCGAGCTAAAACTTCAATTTCAAAACTCATAATATCGCTTTGCGCCCAATTTTCCGTAGCAACTGGCAAATAGAATTTTTGATTGACAATAATGCTTTCCCCTGATTCAAGAATTCCGTAAGACGGTGGAGTTATTCCTATGTCCAATTTTACAAGTCCAATATAATAATCCTTAATTTGACTTACTGTAATGCCCGCTTCTTGTTCTAATGCTAAATTGCCATCAACATCAAGCGCATAAACCATCGCTGAATCCACATCATTTTTAGGACCGCCATTAATATCATACCAATCTTGTTCTGAATCCGAAATTCCGTTTTCCTCATTAGAAACATTCTTAATCGTCATCCAAACTCTCATCGGCAAACTTCCTTTATTCTTTAAAGTAAAATTAATTTCTTCGGCATCTTTTCCAGGATATATGCCTGTAAAAATATAGGTTTTAACAAATGTTCCTTCTCCATCAATATCAAATGTGCCGGCTTGAACAATATTGTTTGCCGATTTTTCTTCATCAGCAAAAAACGCGCCAGTAATTCCAATTGTAATCCCTGCTATAATAACTATTATTAATAAGCTTATAAAAACCAAGGTTCTTCTTTTGAAGAAAGAAGGTTCTTCTAAAATTCTTTTTCTCATAGAAAACTAAAAATCAAAGATTAAATCCCTCATTCCCCCGCCCTTTGTTGTTTTAAATAAACTGAAGAATCTCATCCATTAACAAAAAGAGCGAGAGTAAAGTCATTCAATCTTAGGCATCAGTATCGTCATAATTGACTAAACCTGTTTCAAATAGAATGTCTGATTGAGGCCATGATGTCATTACACTGCCACTATAAGAACTTGACGGTATCAACCAAACTTTTCCTCCTGTAATATCAATCCCTAAGTCAGGCGTACCGCTAATAGTAATTTCTGTACCTGCGGTGAAATGCCCCGTTCCAATAATTTTACTTCCTGTGCAAGGATAATCGCCCGTTGTGCCGACATAAAACAAAGTATAGTTACCCGTTGTTTTAACTTTAGCAACAAAGCTGTATTCAAAAGCAGATGCTTTTGTTTTATAAGTTAAGGTTCCTTGAATATTGTCACCACTTAAAATATCCCAATCAGGTGCGCCTCCTTTATTTTCCAAAACAACAGTTGCGTTTCCTTCTTCATCTTGCGCCATTTGCTCACCTTTAATTTCCATATCAAATGTTAAACCATCGCCTTGATATTCGTTTCCTGCGTCGGCGTCAAAATGATAGCTTTGTTTTACAATCATTTCTGCTCCAACTGGCAACATTCCTAATTCAACATAATTCGCACCATCTATACCATAAACATTTGTTAAACTTAGATTGTCTGAATCAGAATAAATTGTTTGCCACCAAGTCTTTGATCCATTTTTCCAAACTTCTACCGATAAATCGTAAATAATTTTAGTTTGAACATTGTCAATTTCGTTCCATTCTGATGTCTGACAATCTCCTGTGTCTGAAAATGTCCCGCCCTCAGCTATAAATTCCGGCTCTGAAGAAACACCGCAAACACCGCTAGAACCGCCGGTTCCAACCATACTATAAATTCTTTTAGAAATATTTACTGGATTTTGACCAACATTCTGAATGTTAAAAGTTATATATCCTGTTTCTGAAGGTTTTAAATCACCGATATCATAACTTTCACTCCACGGATTCTGTCCATCAATAGCAATGTCAATCGTTCCCGCCGTAAATGTATTTCCCGTTGAGGTTTCTGTGTCCGAAAAAAAAGCTCCGGTTGCGCCGATAACGATACCGGCAACCATCGCCATAATTGATAACGAAATAATAATCTTTTTCATGTAATTTAGTGTTTACAAATATATTTTTGAAAAAACCAAGAATTCATTTTCTCTGTCTTTGCGAGGAACGAAGTAATCTCTATTCCTTCTATCCATGATTCTTGATTTTTCTTTTAGGTGTCATAGCGAAGTCGACCGATCCTTAATCGTGTTTTCGCGTTTTGACAAAATAAGCAATAAAAAAAGCCAACCCTCTGAGTTAGCTTCCTATTTTCAGGTTCTTATTTAAAACTTCTATGTTTATATACATAAAATGTTTTGTTTTTAAGTAATTTTATTTACATCTCCAATCCTAATAGATAAATTTTAAATGTCAAGCATTTGCGTCAATCAAATGAAGAACCCTCCCTGAGTTCTCCATTTATAACCTTTTTTAATCCTTACTAATATATCCTCTCAAAATAAAAACCTTTTGTCAAAGATATAAATATAAATATCCAACACTTGCTTATTAGATAGTATGAGCGTTGTTAATTTTAATATCAATAAAGAATTTCAAATTTTTGTTCTTGATAAAAATTATAAGATGTGCTGTTCGTGGCAACAAACTATGGATAACCTGTGGATAACTCATAACTGCCTTTTGAGCTTTGGCGAAAATTAGGCAGTTATGATCCTGAGGAGTGAAGCGACGAAGGATCCCATGATTGAAATGAAAATTAGATAATCATGATCCCGAGTAAGCCGAGGGATCTCACTCATCTCACCTACTATATATATATAAACTACAAATAATTTATTAATATCTTGGTTTAATAAAACAGAAGTTACTGCTTTTGTATATACGACAAAAAAACACTTCTTTGGGTTCTGTCCCTTAGCAGTGCTTTTTTAATTTGAGCCCTGCCTGTCGGCAGGCAGGATTGACGGAAGATTAAGCAAAGCTTGACGGAAGATTAAGAATCACCGCATTTATGCAGTGATTAATAAAATGTATATTATTAATCTAATATAAAAGGATTAAGATCGGTAATCGTTAAAACTCTTTGAATGTCAGAATGAGTAATCATGCCCTGAGATGGTTGAGTCTTTTCATCTTTATATCTCTGGTTAATAATTGAAAATCCTACATATTCTACTCTTTTTAATTTTCGATATCTTACCCAATCAAGCGCTGGAATTAAATCTGTGTCAGAGCTTATTATGATAGCGGTGTCATATTTATTATCAACCGATCCTACTATTAAGTCCGTTGCTATTTTTACATCAATACCTTTTTCTCGTGTTCTTTCAAAAACAATACACTTCAGCCCTTTTTTAAGAATTTTTTTGTAGTCAGTAACTCTTTCGTCTATTATTATTTTCTCTTCTCGCTTTCTGAGCTTGCTTGTTTTGATCTCCCAGTTAGTTAAGCTAAGACTAGTGAGAAATCTTGTTTGTTTTGCCATAGCTTCTCTACTTCTTGTATCGCCCACTTTCTCCCTCACTGTACCAACATAAAATCTTTTGCCCCGATTAATGACCTTCCTATCGCCTGCTAAAAACTTTATAAAATCATTAAAATTAAAATTTATTTCTTGAATATTAAGTTTCTTAATCACTAGGTGATAAAAATTAGCACCATCTATAAAAACACAAACTTTTTCTTTCTTTATCATATTTTCATATTATATCATAAAATTAAAAAAATCCTGCACACTATATAAAATAGGCGCAGGAGACTTTATGTATTCATGATAGCTCAAATTGATATGATGTCAATAGCATGCCACAAAAATGAGAAGGTTCTCCCCGACATCACATCAGCGAGAACCTTGACGGAAGAGAAAGAATCACCGCATTTATGCAGTGATTAATAAAATGTATGAAAGAGAGAATCAATATTTAGGAAGCTTGAATTAATTCTCAGACTTTTCCATCTTCCTCATATACAGAATATTATAAAAAAACTGCCGATATTGAATATTGACAGGTTTAATTTTTTCTTTAACGCAAAACAGGCATTTCTAAAAATTATACTTTTTTACTCTTCCGTCAAAAAAGTAGTGTTTTTTTACCCTTCCTTGCCTACCCTGCCTGCCGGCAGGCGTCAGGCAGGTGTCAAAATATCTAAGTAATTAATCTTTTTTTTAACGCAAATAAGGCATTTCTAAAAATTATACTTTTTTATAATTAATAGAATTATATGTTAATGTTTATATGTTTGTCAACATCCTTTATCCACGAACAAAACTCTTAAAACCCTCTTGAGTCATAAATTATCACAGGTCCGACCTTGGTAAAATTTATTTATTATTCAAAAATCACGCCTACTATACTATGATATAACAAAAAAATTTGATTTTTTTTAAAATGTAGCATAGTATTGATACAGTAATGCATTAAAAAGTTCTTTGCATATTTTTTTTGAAAAAACAAAAAATCCAATAGCGCAAAAGGAGGCGCAGAATGAAAATGTTCAGGATTGGGTTGGTGTTGGCGGGAGTGCTTGTTTTGTTGTGTATTTCGTCTTTGGTGTTTGCGTCAGGCGCAAACGATCAGAGAAGTGGAGCAATGAGTATTACCCTTGGTGATGTTCAAAATGGTTCTGTTACCAAATATTCAGACACGGTTGATTGGTGGAAATTCTACTCTCCTGAACCAGGCGGCATAGTTGCGTTTTTGTCGTCTTCCGATACTGATCAATATTTAGTGCGTTTCTATATGTACAATTCAAGCCTACAGTTAATTGGAAGTGACAGTCGTCTTTCCGAGTTCAAGTCTCATTTCGGAACTGTAAAGAGTGGTTATTATTACTTGAAGGTTGTAGTTGGCTATTCCTCTCAAAAAAAGGTTAATTACAAAATAGGCGTTGCTTATTCTTCTGAACAAAAATACTTATTGGGAACATTTGATATTGATCGTTATCACACTACGATTGAGGCGAATGAAGAAACATGGTTGTTTATCGTTGATAGGGATGACTATTTTGATCCTGATATATATGTTTATTACAATGGCGTAAGAAAGGGCCTTAGTAATAACAGTCAAAATATTGATCGTATTCATTGGGATATTAGCTTTAGAAGGACTTATGATATAGAGATTATCTCTTCGGCAGGTTCAGGCAGATATTGGATTATGAAAGCTAGCGAATAGTTTAGTAATAAAGGGGAAGACATAGGTCTTTCCCTTTTTTAATCATAATATATGAGTTTAAAAATGGAGATAAAAGTAATTTTGAGATTTCTGGAACAAGCGCTAAAAAAACTATTAATCATTAATGGCTTGCGATTGTTAAATTAATTAAAAAGTCCTGAAATGTAATTCCAGGACTAATTGCGTTTAGAACATTTTTTTTAGAGCGTCTCTTTCTTGTGGATGATTTTCTATCCACTTTTTAAGCTTATCTTCTGCTTTCTTAGCAATTTGTCTTACTCTCTCTCTGCTTAAAAATCTAAGAAATTTCTCTCCGGTTTTTTTAGTATATTCTATCTCTCCAATTGCTTCACTAACTTCGGCAAGCGTCAATGGATATCCATTAGAACCATATCTTAATCGCAGAACCAACGCCTCTCTTTCTGATAAAGCCCTAGCCATGATTTTATATAAGAAATCAGCCCTTTTTTCTTGCATAGCATGCGTTTCCGGAGAATTTTCTTGTGAGCTTGATAGAAGATCTAAGTGGGTTTCTCCCACCTCTTCTTCATATCCAATCGCTGTGTCCAGTGATACTACATGATAAGCATGAAAAGCCGCTAGAAAAATTTTTAATGTGACCCCGTGATCCTCAACAAACTGATTGATATATGTTTCAATCTCCCCTTTAGATAAATTCTCTTGTGATGACAAGAATTGTTTTGTTTTTCCGACGAGATAAGAATTTTTTTTTGATAATTCAATAGAACTTCTATTTTTTGCTAAGTAGCATTTGATAGCTCTTTGAATATAATCGTAGGCGTAGGTTATAGGGTTATTGCCAAGTTCAGGATTAAACTTGGGTATTTTTTTATTCTCTGGTTGCCACGCTGAAAATAGCTTGAAAAGATCTAAATATGCCTCTTGAACAACATCCTCTAATTGATCAAAAGGAATGCGATAATCCCTAATCGCCAATTTGAGGATTAATCTAGTCATTCCAAAGATTAGTTTGGCGCATGCGTCGTCGTCACCATTTTTTGCTAATATCGCCAATCTCATTCGTTCTTTTGGAGGCAAAATTGTTGTATATTGTCGCGTGTTAAAAAACTCTGTCCTTACTCTTACCATTGTATTGTTCATTTTTCTTGCCTCTCCTTAGATAATTCGTCGTTCAAATCCTGTTCCGCAATGATGCCTCCATAAACTAATGCCCCGATAAACACAATGCTAACAATAATTATTCCCATTGATCCTCCTTTTTTGTAAAGAACTTGAATTTCTTTTATACTACAGTAATTATTAAAAATGTCAAGGATTATTGCGTGGTCACCCAGTGCCCACACTCTTAGATTATTTTGACAAGCGAAGCGAATCTAAATAGCCTTAGACCCCGACCTTAATAGCGTCGGGGTTTTTAATTTGAGCGAAGCGAAAATCAAGGTTCCCGCCGACAAGGCGGGGTTCTTAATTTGAGCGAAACGAAAATCAAGGTTCCCGCCGACGAGGCGGGGTTCTTATCTTATTGTTTGGCTCTTGACAATAAGATCATTTTTTGTTTCTTCGTTCATCAATCCTGCTTGCTCTAAAAATTTAACTTTCTTTACAAAATCATCTAAAGCAGTTTGATATTCTTCGTCGTTTTCCGCTTCTTTGGCTTTTGTCAAATAATATAAAAGTGTCCTTTCAACGCTAACTTCGCCCTGAAGAATATCTGAAAGATATTTATTTTCCACCAATGACTGCTCAGAAATTTTGTTAAAATCAATTGTCCATAAAAGAGGCAAACTGCCAGAATTTTTAATTTTGGCGTAATTCGTCTCCTTTTTATACGGTTCCATTGGTCCGACATTAAGCTGAAAAGCTGTTTCCGCGCCAAAAGCGTCTTTTAGATTGATTTCAAGCGCGCCAGCATCCAATTTATTTTCTCCAGAGTCAATTTGTCCGCCAAAATAAGCGCCAGTTAAACCAAGAGCGCCAAAAATCACCCCAATAAAAATTGCCGTGTATGATAGTTTTTTAACAATTGATTTCATTAATGATTAATTAATATTCGGGATTATTTTCTTGAAACGCCTTAATTAAAATATTGTAATCCGTTTCAACGCTTTGATAGTCATTATCATCTGTTTCAATAAACGACTTTAGTTTAAGGCAAACTTGTCTGTTTTCGTCAAGGAATCCCATTTTAACGCCAATTAAATTGTTGAAATAATCTTCTTTAATCTTTTCATAATTCAAATATGGATCGGTACAGTTGACATCATCGCTAATTAATCCTTCTAAATAATCTTGCTTAACCAGTTCAATTAAATCGTTGATATCAAAATTATCGCTTGTTTCAATCGGCTCAATTTCGTCTAAGTCAAGCTGAATTTCAAAGCTTTGCTCTTCGCCTTCTCCAATGCTTTCAGAGAAATCCTCAATTTGGCTTCCTTCATCATCCGCATAATAAACAGCAAAATCATAATCTGTGTCATTCAGTCCTTCAATCTCTATTTTATATTCTCCTTCTTGAGGATTGGGAATGTTGATAATAGTTGGCCCGTTTTCTCCGGGCGGAGTATCAAATTCGGCAAAAGGAATAGTTGAAGTAGAAGTGTCAATATAAGTTCCATCCGGCGCAATTATTTTTGGCTCAACATTATCGGTAAAAAAGAAACTGAGAGAATCTTCAAACTCGGGATAAGGATCAGGGATTAGCGTAATCGGCTGTTCTGCTGGCGGCATTGGCTGAGGAAAGGGCGATGGAAATGTCGGCGTTTCGCGATTAAACCAATAAATAACTTCCGCAATTGATTTGTAAGGAAGCTCGGTGTGCGAGGTATCCGAGAAACTTCCCCGCCGATAATTGTCCATTTCAATAAACCCTTCTGTCGGCAAAGACGGAGGAACGGGCATTCCCGGAGCCGGCATAACAAAAATATTTATTAAGTCAACGGATGAGTCAAGAACGCGATTGTCTCCTTCCGTATCATTTCTTGGCGGAGGAAAAGGATTGGGTTCTCCATCTTGCCAGACACCTGCCCCGCCTGGCGCTGGCTCAACCGTCACCGTTCCAACGGTTCCTTTGTCAATTCCAGAAATGTTTGAAGCAACCACTCTTGTTTGAAAAAGATAAAGATTGTTGTCCAAGTCCTCCAAAAAAGGATTTGTAACATTCATATCAGAATAAGAAACCGATGTAGTAGAGCCGGTGAGATCTAAAACTTCCAAAAAGCCGTAGGTCGGCATCATTTCTCCCAAAGAAGGAATATATTGATGGATAGTTTCGTATTGTGAAGCGGTGTTTTTTGTCGTATGAGTGAAATACCAAAGATAAGCGTCAAGCATAGTTTTATATGTAGTACCCCAATTCTTAGGAACTATTCCGCCCTCCCAAACAGAATACATATCGGAAGAGCCGTGATTAGGCGTTCCCAAAAGAACAATTTTTTCAACATCGTTCTCAAAATTATTTGATTGGATATATGAGCGGGCAACCAATCCGCCCATTGAATGGGTAACAATGTCAACCTTGTCCTTTCCCGTTATTGCTTTAACTTCGTCAATTTTTTGTTTTAAATAACTAAAAGCGGTATCGCCATTTGATTCTCGCCAATCGTAATAACAAATATAAACATCAAACCCGGCATTTTCCAAAGCGCCAATTAAAGAATCATAAATATGAACGCCGGGAAAAAATCCCCAGGAATCGCCAAAAACTTTGCCAATCATCTTATCCCAGTTCCAAGAAGCGCCAATGCCAGGCACTAAAATAACAGGATTTTTGTCAGAAACATATCCCTTAATGGGAATTAAAAAGATTAAAAAAGCAAGCAATGCGCTTGCTAAAAATATTTTCTTATTCTTAATTTTTAAGTATTTTGTATTAAACATTAACCAAAGTTAATAAAAGTGCCTGCTCCCAACACTATAAGATATAGCCAAACTCCTACCATAAGCGCCAATAAGATTAAAGAGGTTCCAAAAGATATCCATCCCCTTTTTTTATTAAACTTTTTATATCTAATTTTTGTTATAAAAAATGGCGAAATTATAAAAATAATGCTTAATCCAAGCCATTGATAGAGATTGCCACTCAATAATGATTCCATAATCCAGCCACTATTATAAACATCGTTATATAACCATTTATCTATCCAGCTATAAAAGAATTGAATTCCCACAAAAATTCCAGATGATAAAATATATCTTAAAATTATATGTCTCCATTTGACAATTTTGAATTTCCGTATAATAAAAAAAGGGCTTAAAATAAGTCCCAAAGAAATAATGATATAACCGAATGTAATTAATTTTTCCGAAATCCCTCCCATAAAATGATGAATAACGAATTATAAATAATGAAAGAATCTCGTAGATCCTTCACTGTGTTCAGGATGACAAAGAGAACGGATTAATTCCGCCAATTTTCTTTTCCAC
>Ga0268278_1001366_pt1 | contig 14353 bp, 10 predicted proteins | sample saktaG_3_FD_190135 | JGI IMG/M metagenome (GOLD analysis project Ga0268278, IMG submission 190135) | Saline water microbial communities from Sakinaw Lake, British Columbia, Canada - sak_2010_1_5_55m | ecosystem: Environmental > Aquatic > Non-marine Saline and Alkaline > Saline ... | reverse complement strand
AGGACAGTTACCCGCGCAGAATTGGCCGCCGTCGAAAAGGGGGCGGGGACAGAGAGTATTTTGCATAAACTTGCCGAACATATCCCCATCAATAAGAACCTGCCGGAGGTGAAAAGAGTGAAAGCGGTTGGTTTCAACAAGAAAAGGATGGAGCAGATACTCAATAAGCATGACCTGGAATTAATGATCGTCACTTCGCCGGTTAACGTTTTTTATACCAGTGGTATGCCCATCCTTCACGCCAGCCCCAACCCCATCCTGTTCGCTTTGAGCAATCAGTATCCCAATGTAGTAATGGTCAACCGTGATGGCGGCTCAGCGCTGTTCAACTGGGACCTTTTTCAGAGCGTGGACAAGTTCTCGTGGATAGCCGACCACAAGGGTACCATTGGACAGAAAGAGACCGTCCGCGCGATTATGACCAAGATTAAGAAATGGGGGATGGAAGGCAAACGCATCGGCGTTGAATCATTTGCTCCCAAATACCTGCTCGATCATTTGGCCCAAAAAAATCCCGCTGCCGAAGTCGTGACGGCGGACGACGTTCTGCTGGAGATGCGGTTGATCAAGAGCGACGAAGAGATCAAACTGATTGAGAAAGCCACGCAGATCACGGAGAAGGCTATTACCGCCTGCGTTAAAGCGACCAGGGAAGGCATGACCGATAACGATTTTCTGCTGCTGGCACGCAAAACAATTATCGAGCAGGGCTCTGAAGCGTGGGACCACCTGACGCTGAGCATCGGGGAATCCGATCCCGAGGCGCCGGGCATCGGCACTGTGGTGAGGAAGGGTGATATCTGCCGGTTCGATTTTGGAGCGGTGTATAAGGGGTATGTAGCTGATGTCAATCGCCATGTAGTCATAGGGCCGGTGGAAAATGAGGCCAGGGAGATTATAGACCGCCTTATCGTGCTTCAGGAGTACTACGAGAAGAACGTTAAGCCCGGTGTGAATATCAGGCAGCTTAATGCGGAGGCTGAAGAATTCTATAAAAAAATGAAGCACGAAGGATTGACTATGGCTATCGGACACAGCATCGGGCTGGAATGCGAGGAGCAGCATCTTTTCGGTCCCCTGCAGGTGCTGGACCGGCCCTTTGAAAAGAACATGGTTTTTGAAATCGAGGCCTGGGAGTCATTCGGGAAAATACTTATCGGCGTGGAGGATTGCTATGTGGTCACCGACACGGGACTTCGTAAAATTACCACGCTCGACAAGCATATAATCAGCCTGTGATACGGAGGCTGCCTTTAACCGGTAATCTGGATAAAAGGAGAAAACGATGGGCCCGCTTATCATTGTTGCTACACCGAATACCTGCTGGCTGAAGCCGGGTGTGGATTATCCTAAAACTCCTGCAGCGATTGTAAAAGAGGCTAAACTCTGTTTGGATAACGGAGCCGCGGTATTGCATCAGCATGCCGAAGGCCAGTGGACAGAGGTCATCCGTGCAGTCCGCGCATCGTGCGACATCATTTTCCAGAGCGGCATGTCCAGCCTGGAAATCAAGGAGCGCATGAATGTTTACAAGGAAAAGTCGGACATGATCTCCATTATACTAAATCATCACGATGAGGCTTTTACGGAACTTGACTGTCTTAAACTTCACTCCAGGCAAGAGCTTGTTAAATACGCCGAGCTATGCAATAAACATGGTGTTGTACCTGAGTTCGAGGTGTGGCATTCAGGATCTATCTGGAACCTGAACTATCTTATAAAAAGGAAATTGCTCAGGCGTCCCTATGTAACAACGCTCTTTTTCGGCTGGCCTGGTGGTACCTGGTCACCTCCAACAGTCGAGGAATACCTCTATCGGCGCAGGCTGATGCCCCCGGGCTGCGCTGTTACGGTGAGTATCATGCACGAGGACCAGATCAAGATACTCACAGCAGCTATACTGCAGGGGGATCACGTGCGTGTGGGCACAGAGGACTACCCTTACCTGAAGTCCGGCAAAGTGGCGAAAACGCACGAACTGGTAGCGGAGATCGCATCGATCTCGCGGTCTCTGGGAAGGCCGGTCGCCGGTGTAAGGCAAGCGAGAAAAATGTTGGGTATTGAGGGGAGATGAAGCGATGAACGCATCCAAAAAAGTTGCTGTAGTCACGGGTGCCGCCAACGGAATAGGAGAGGCTGCCGCACGGCTGTTTTCACGCAAAGGGTACGCCGTCGCCATGCTGGACATCTCCGACCGCGGCAACCAGGTCAGTGATGAGATCAAGGCCGGTGGTGGTGAGTGCGCCTTCTGGCAGTGCGATGTGGCCAGCGAGAAGGATGTTGCCTCCTCTGTGGAAAAGATAATGCAGATGCACGGCCGCATCGATGTGCTTAACAATAACGCCGGCATCGTGCTGGTACGCCCCCTGGACGAGATACGCTGGGAGGAATACCAGCGCGTTGTGGATGTAAACCTGGGAGGGATCTTCCTTTTCTGCAAGCACATAATACCCATCATGAAAAAGCACAAGGGCGGGTCCATCGTGAATATGGGATCAGTATCGGGACATGTGGGACAGATCGACCATTCGCTTTACGGCGCGACCAAAGGCGCTGTGATTGCACTTACAAGAGCGCTGGCCTGGGAACTGGCGCCATGGAACATACGCGTAAACTCGGTCAGCCCCGGCTCCGTGGACACACCTATGCTGAGGAGCGACATACAGATAGAATCGGCCAAGACCGGGAAGTCGTTCGAAGAGGTCAAGAAGATCAGGGAGGCCGAGCAGGCTTTCAAGCGCTGGGCGGATCCGTCCGAGATCGCAGAGTCGATATATTTCCTGGCAGGTGACACGGCATCCTTTATCACCGGCAGCGACCTCCTGGTCGACTGCGGCTGGGTGGCGAAATGAAGCAACGGTTCCTTGTTACAGGAGCCACCGGATGCATAGGGGCGTGGGTTGTGCGAAACCTGGTACGGGAGAAAGTTTACACCTGCGCCCTGGTGAGGTCCGGTTCGCTGCACCGCCTGAAGCTGATAATGAGCGATAAAGAGCTGTCAGTCGTCGAATTTGTGGGCGGCGATATAACCGACCTTGAAGCCATCGAGCGCATCCTGGAGGGGTATAAGATCACGCACATCATCCACCTGGCTGCCATGCAGTTCCCATTTTGCAAGGCCGATCCGCCGCTGGGCGCCGCGGTGAATGTCCAGGGCACGGTAAATATCTTTGAGGCTGCCGGGCACTGTGGCATCCGCAGCCTGGTCTATGCCAGCAGCACAGCCGTTTACGGCCCCTGCGAAGAGTATCCGGCTGGGTCGCTGGCGCACAACGCGCCGCTCAAGCCGCGCTCGCACTATGGAGTTTACAAGCAGGCCAACGAGGCGACAGCGCGCGTCTACTGGCTCGATAACGGCATCGCCAGTATCGGGATCCGCCCTTATGTTGTCTACGGGCCCGGCAGGGACCAGGGCATGACGTCCACACCCACCAAGGCCATGCTGGCTGCGGCAGCGGGAAAGCCTTACCGCATTTCATACGGGGGACTCTTCGGATTCCAGTACGCGGATGACGCGGCCAGGGCATATATAGACGCAGCCCGTGTCGGTTTCAAGGGCGCCGAAGTATTCAACCTTGGTGGGGAAACGGTGAGTATGCAGGATGTGGTGGATGCCATAGAGGCGGCGGCACCGTCGTCGAAGGGCTCACTTACATATGATAACGTGCCTCTGCCATTTCCTGCCGAGATCGACAATGCGCCTCTTGTCAAGCTGCTGGGCGCTCTGCAGGTAACGCCGCTTGCGGTGGGAGTAGGGGAATCCATCAGGATATTTAAAAAGGCCTTGTCTGAAGGCAGCATCTCGGCCGAGCAGTAAGATTCAATACTTGTTAACGATTGTGTAAAACAATGAAACAGCGCCCGGTCATAGATATTCTATCCGGCTAAGAATAGAAGCTGAATTGAAGAGCCGTTTTGTGTAGTCTTGCCTGGGGGCTGCCACTATTTCATTGGATGCCCCCACTTCAATAATCCGGCCTTCCAGCATTACAGCGATTCTGTCGCTCACTTTTCTGGCAGCGGCTATATCGTGCGTGATATAAATCATGCTTAAGCCCCGGTGCTCCTGAAGATTCAACAGGAGTTTCAGAATCTTGGCGCCGACACTGGCATCGAGGAAAGAAGTAGGCTCATCAGCTATTAGAAGGTCAGGGTCCACAACCAACGCTCGTGCTATGGCGACGCGTTGCATCTCGCCTCCGCTCAGATGATGGGGGTATTTCTTCAAGAAGTCATCGGTCCGCGGCAGCTCGACTTCTTCAATCGTCTGGATTGCCTTGTTTTTTCTCTGTTCCGGGTCGCCTATCGATTGAATCTCAAGCGGTTCCATTACTGACTCGAGGACAGACAGCCGGTGACTAAGAGATTCGCCGGGGTTCTGAAATATCATCTGAACCCTCCTGTAGAAGTCTTTACCCCGGCGCACTATTGGTTTACCATCAAAATACAAAGAACCTCCGGATGGCGGATAAAGGCCGATAATCATCTTGGCAAAGGTTGTTTTCCCTGATCCGCTCTGCCCGACCAGCGCCAGTATCTCTCCCGCTTCGATATGCAAACTCACCGAATCGACTGCCTTTATCAGGTCGAATGATTTGGATAAATTAACGGTCGACAGAAGCGTGATAATGCCTCCTCGATGACAGGCGACTCCGCGTCCTTCTGTCCGGACTAGCTGTGGCATTTCCCTGGAGCATATATCTATAGCCTGAGTACAGCGTGGATGGAATGGACAACCGCTTACCGGTCTCGTCATTCTGCCCTTGATACCCTGAAGGTCCTTCACTGTGGTCATGTTGGGATAGGCGCGGACCAGTGCCCTGGTATACGGATGTCTGGGACATCGCAGGACTTCCTGAGTCGGACCTGTTTCCACTATTCTACCGCCATAAAGCACGGCGATCCTGTCGGATAGCCGACTGGCCGTATCGAAGTCATGGGTGATGATCAACTGAGCCCGTTTCTTATCGATTTGTCTCAGCAGATCGCCAAGCTCCTCCCTGGTGGTGCCGTCAAGTGATGAAAGCGGTTCATCAAGAATGAGAAGACCCGGATCATTGGATAACGCCATCGCCAGGAGAACCCTCTGCTGCTCGCCGCCGCTGAGTTCATGAGGGTAAGCAGAGAACCGATTCTGGGGCAGACCGAAGTAGGACAGCAGTTCCCGGGCTTTTCTCCGGGCTTCATCTTTGCTATTTAGCTTGTGCTCAACTATCGGCTCGGAAACCTGATCCAGAACGGTATGTACCGGATTCAGCACGTTGTTCACGTTTTGGAAAACCATGGCAACGCGGTTCCACCTTATCTGCTGCATCTCCTTTTCAGATAGTGCTGTAATATCCTTTCCATCAAGATTGATACTACCCTTAACTGTGCCTTCGGTTAAACGCATGATACTCAGCCCCAGGGTAGTTTTCCCTGTTCCCGATTCGCCGATAATAGCCAGCGTTTCTCCGGCGTCCAGTGCCAGGTCTACGCCGTTGAGAACCGTATCATTACCATAATTTACGCGTACATCTCTTATCTCAAGCAACTGCTTCACCTCTCAGCCTGGGGTCCAGAACGGACTCGGCGGCATGGCTGATGAAAGTCAGGCCGATTATGGTTAAAGATAACGCAACCCCGGCAGGCACCAGCCACCATTGCCAGACATTAAGGTAAGTAAATCTCATAGCATCATGCATCATTGTGCCCCAACTTATCAGCATGGGGTCACAAATTCCCAGAAAAGCAAGCCCAGCTTCCACAAAAACTGCTCTCCTTACTCCGTAAATGAACTCAACCAGCAATATAGGCGTAAGCTCCGGCAATATATGTTTCCGGGCAATGTAGAAACGGCCCGCGCCGAATGTCGCGGAGGCTTTAACATGTCCCTCTTCCTTCAATGCAAGTGCTTGCGCGCGTATTACCCGTGCACCTCCCTGCCAGCTCAATAATGACAGGAGCAATATAAGTACTAACACATTAGGCCTGACATATGCCGCTACCAGGATTACTGCTATCACCATGGGGATGATGATAAGAGCGTCGACTATCCTCATCACTATTCGTCCGTAAAGCCCGCCGATGATGGCTGCCGACAATCCGAAAAAAATACTGAGAATAAGGCTCAGTATGCCGACACTGAACCCGACGAGCAAAGATATCCTGGCGCCATACAGCAGCTGGCTCCAGATATCCTGGCCGACATGGTTTGTGCCCAGCCAGTGACTCAACGAGGGAGCGAGTAACGATGCGGCAGTCTGCTGGGTGGGATCATAGCGGCTTAATACAGGGGCCAGAATAGCAACTGCGATCATCGATACCAGGATAATTATACCTGTCCGTGCGAAGTTGCTCTGTTTTATTTCCTTCTTCAGGTCAATATGCATGAATCACCCTCGGGTCAAGCTGCGGATACAGGAGATCGACCGCGAAATTTGCCAGCAGGACTGAGATGGTTACTATCAGGAACACGCCCTGAATAATGGGATAGTCGCGGCAGAGCAGCGCCTGGTAGGTAAGTTGCCCTACTCCGGGGTAGGCGAAGACCAGCTCGACGAAAAGAGCGCCGATAACCACTCTGCCCATCCAGATCCCTGTCATGGTAACCACAGGCAGCATGGAATTCCTGCCGGCGTGCCGGTATTTCAATACATTCTGAGACAATCCCTTGGCCCGGGCGGTTAGCATGAAAGGCGCTTTCAGCACCGAGATCATGGTATTCCTGGTTAGAAGGTAGCTGCCAGCCAGATGTGCCAGGGTTAATGCGGCAACAGGCAGCGCCATATGTTTCAGTACGTCCAGTACCAGGGGCAATCCTGAAAGTCCGGAGTAAGGTGTCAGCGCGCCGGCCAGGGGACAAATCCCCAGGATCACACCGAAGATGATTAGAAGCACCATACCCAGGAAGAAATCGGGAAAACCGTTCAGGCTCATTAATCCGGTCAGCATGGTGCGGTCGGTCTTTGAGCCGCGCCGCCAGCCGGATTCGATTCCCAGTATTATTCCCAGGAACGTGGAGATAATCAGCGAGGTACCAACGATAAGCAATGTCCAGGGCAGGCTACCTAGAATTACCTTGAGCACCGGGGCATTATAGTAGTACGAATAGCCCAGGTCCCCCTGGAACAGGGCCAGAAAATAGGCGCCAAACTGATCCCACAGGGGTTGCTCAAGAGCAAAACGCTCCACCAGTTGCGCCTTCAGTTCCGGCGTCATGGCAATCAATGCCTCATCACCATAGATTGCCATTAGCGGGTCCCCCGGCATCATTCTGGGCAGAAAGAAACTCAGCGCCAGTATGAATATAAGGGCAATGACATAGGTAACCAGATTCTGTCTCTTTATCACTTTTCCCGGGCAATCTCCCGATAAATCTGCGTCATCCAATCGGCCACGGTTACATTTTCAGCTGCATAATAGCCGGGGTTAAACGGCTTGATATCTATGAGAGGGCTTCCATCAATAGCGTCCAGCCCCTGCACCTTGAGGATATTACCCTTGCGTTCCAGCAATCGGACTACCATGGCGCAAACAGGATTGGGACGCGCCGGGCTGCAGCTGGCGTAAACCCCCACCAGCGGCAAGTCCTTTCTGCCCATAGGGTGAACCCTGACTAATGAACGGCCGCCCTCGTCAACAAGATGCGCCCAGTAGAGCACCAGCAGGTGAGAGAAATTGTCTATGCCATCAAGGATACCAGCGAGGCTGCTGTCGATAACAAGCTCGGAGACCCGGCTTTGCCGCTCTCGCTGCTTCTCCCTTGCTTTTGACCGCCAATCAAGATCGCCGGACCTGGCAATCAAACTCGGCTGATCTATATCGTTTTTGACCACTCCTACAGGTTTTAGCAACATCTCAGGTAAATCCTGGATACGCTGCAATTTTGCGGGTGAGTCAACTTCTTCTCTTTCTTTTTTTGATAGGAGAGCGTCAACTTCTTCCCTGATGGTTCTATAAACTTTATCCTCAATATCCTTAGAGGGCAGCATTTTCTCCTTTCGTATGCCAAGCAGGGAGGTAAGCTCAATATAGCGGTCAACCGTCAATCCCTCTCTCTCGATTAGCTTGGCGCCACACCGGACACCGCAGGCATCGATCAGGATTCGTTTCTCTGATTTTCCTGTAATTTCCTTGAGCTTCCACGGCACAATTACGGCAGGCAGACATCCCACCTTGACGGCATCCGGGTTTTCCTCCCACATCTTGATACAAGCCCTTGAGGCAGCGACGCCCGTTGCACATCCGCCATAGCAGGTAAAAACCAGAAGCTTATACGGGATGCCACCTGTCTCTGATTTTACTTGTGTATCATCTTCCGGCATTTTATAATTCACCTCCTTTCACTTGGACTCCTCAACAAAAGCCATACGGTTCAGCGGGATTGGTACGCCGATGCTGATACCATCCATGGTGTAATATAACGGTACGTTGCCGTCGTGCGCCCAGTATGACCTGGGATAATAGAGGGTCAGCGCGGGTAGATCCCCGGCATAGATATCCTGAATCTGTGAAATCATAGACTTTCTTTTTTGTACATCCATTTCGGAGAGTTGAGCGGTGAGCAGTTGGGTTAACATGGTATTGGAGTTGTACCGGGCGCTGTTGAACCCCTCCCCCACTATCCACCGCTGCATTATGGATGGCTCGTAAAGCCCACCGTGCCCGTACAGGGAAAGGTCAAATTCCCAGGCTCCGACCCTGGAGTCAACTGTTTTACCTTCCAATGTCTGAAAGTCAATCTTAATCCCGGCCTTGTCCAGTTGCCGGACAATGAACTGGCCGAGATCTTTATAGTCGGCGGCAGCAATCAGGCTCAGCTTTAAAGGATGGCCGTCTTTGACAAAATAGCCATTTTCCAGTGTGTAACCTAACCCGGCAATGAGTTGCTTAGCTTTCTCAGGATCGTATTTGTATTGCTGAGCGTCCGGGTTATACCAGACACTGGTAGGCGGCACCATCCCGGGATTTCCTGGCACAGCGTTGCCCCTGAAGACTATCTGCACCAGCGAATCGCGGTCTATCGCGTAAGCCAGCGCCTGGCGGAATTCCCTGGAAGATAGAGGATATATTTTATGGTTTATAGTCAGCTTGCCATTCCATGATGGAGAGTCAGTGATGACCGTGAAGCCGGCAGCCTCCATATCTGCCGCTATTTCGGCGGGCACGCTGGAAGAATTGACCGAGCTTTCTTTCAAAGCTGCCGGCATCATCTGTTCACTTATCTTCACGAATTTAAGCTCTTTCACGATAGGCCTGCCCAGGTAATAGCTGTCATTGGCTTTGTAAAGATAAGTGCCCATCTCCTTGTTATAGTCGGCAAGTATGTAAGGTCCGGTCCCGATAACTGCCTCCGGAGATGTAAATTTCGCTGGATCGGCGACATTCTCCCAGATGTGTTTCGGTAATATCGGCTGAGAACCGGCTACATCCTGGAAGAATGGGGCGTAAGGCTTGCTGAGATAAAGCTTTACCGTGTATTTGCTCAGCGCCTCGGCGGACTTGACGATGCTGCCGTCAACCCACTGGTACGGATGTTCCCCGGTGTAGTTATAGGTAAAAACCACATCGTCGGCAGTGAAGTCAGTGCCGTCATGCCACTTTACATTCTCCTGCAGAAAAAATGTGTATGAATTATCGTCTGAATTATATTGCCACTGTTTACTGAGTTGAGGTACGAAAGCAGTAGCGTTTTTCCAAACAAGCGTCTCGAAGATGAACTGCATCCTTGTGTAACCTGGTCCGCGCGTATAATGTGCGTAAGGAGATGGATAGCCCCAGTCGCCTGTTGAATCGGCTATGGCGTATGAATTAATTTGATGCATGGCTTGAGAAGCAGCTTGCGGGCTTTGGCAGGTCTGACCAGTATCACACGCGGGCAATAATAATACTGAAACAGCCAGAGCTACAGCTGCCAATATATGCGTAATGTCACATTCTCCCTTCATGATAGTTCCATCCTTGATTAGATTTATGATTGGCCGTGGAATTTGCATTGAGGATTTTGAGTCCGTGCGGTGATCCATTAGCCAACGACCGACATCCCGTCTCCGGCAAGCTGGTAATACGGTTGCCCGGAGCATGATAGGCAAAAGTACTGACCGTCTATCAGACGGGCACGCGGCTCCATGATGTTCTCTTCACACACAGAGCACTTTACACTGGAGAATATACGGGCATAAGACGGTATCTCTATTTTTGACAGGCTTATGCTGAAGAGCTCATCATCGGGTATATCAAGCATTTTAAATGAAATGTCTACCCATATATGCCTGAGCTTCCTATCGTCCTCTTGTGTACCCCGGCGATCCTTCACAACCTTTTTGAAGAGCGCCATAGCTTCGGGCTCTCTTTCTTCCAGTGAAAGGCCGTCCGGCCTGGCAGCAATCCTGACCGCCTCCCCTGTCCTTCGTGCAAGGGTGAAAGCCGTCTTCCCATAATCGCGATAGATAAGGGCATTATTGCCCAGGCTGCAGCCGGTTACCATTTGAACGCCATCGGCAAAACAGCTATTGGTTTCCACGATGGCAATAACCTCCTCCATACCGGTTGACTTAACCCCCAATTCAGTAACTGCACGGGCAGCTGCCTTTACGCCCATGGCCGAACCCGGACAGTAATGACCGTGCAGTAAACCGCAGAGTCGCAGCAATTTTCGCAGGTCACCATTGGCTACAGCAATCTCAATCTCCTTCCGTGGACTCTCAATGCCAATATTGTTCAAGTTACCTTCCTGTTATATCGATATTTATATTATCTGCGACCAGTCGCATTTAAGATACACAAAAATATATACGTCCCTCAGTTGGACTTGTTTGCACAATCTTCACACAGTCCAGAAACGACTACATGATTCAAGTCGGAAATGAACCCATATTTCTTCGCGATCGTTCTCTTTAACGGTGTAAAAAGGTATTCGTCACAGTCTATAGTTTTGCTGCATTTGCTGCACATTAAGTGATGATGATGCCCTTCTTCAGCGTGGTGATAGATAGTTCGGCCCGGCGATTCACTTTTGAAAACACACTGCTTTTTTTCCAGCAGTTCTAACGTGCGATAAATAGTTGACTTGTTGACCCGGGGCAACTTTTTATGGACATGTGCAATTATTTCCTCAGCTGTGATGTGCTCTTTCTTATCATGGATATAATCTAAGATAACCTTGCGAGGTTTTGTAAGCCTGAGCCCCTTCTCTTTCAAGGTAACGTAACAACTCATAACTATTGCACCCGGTTGCGATAATAGCTCATGATGGCGATACCTGTCAATAATAGATTAAAAATCTATGTGTACTGACCCTATAACAAATCTTCCGCCTCATCTTTTTGCGATATAGCGGCCTGGGCGGCGATAAGCTTGGCAATGGGCACCCTGAACGGGCTGCAGCTCACGTAATCCACGTTGATTGCATGGAAAAATTTGATTGATGTCGGCTCGCCGGCCTGCTCCCCGCAGACGCCGATGGAGATGTCCTTCTTGGCGCGTCGCGCCCAGAATATGGCGGTCTCCATCAGGCGGCCTACGCCCTTGATATCGATGATCTCGAAGGGGTTATCCTCGAGTATGCCGATCTCGAGGTAGGTGGAGAGGAACTTCTTCTCTGCGTCTTCGCGGCTGAAAGAATATACCGCCTGAGTAAGGTCATTGGTGCCGAAGGAGAGAAAGTCCGCCACTTCGGCCAGCCGTCCTGCCCTCATGCAGGCGCGGACGGTCTCCATCATTGTCCCCACCTTCAGCTTGGAACCCTCGGTGCAGCTCTTCTTGATCATGATGAGTTCCTGCGACGTTATCACCTGCGGGATCATTATCGATACATCGGCCGGGGCCTCTTTCATGGCCGCTTCGACGGCCTCGACCTGCATCCTGTATATCTCGGGGTTGGTGACTGCCACGCGTACGCCCCTGTGTCCGAGCATGGGGTTTATCTCCTTGAGTTCGGCTATCCGCTGTTTGGTCCTGGCATCGGCTGCATCCGTTTCGGAGGGGAGGAACTCGTGGAGCGGCAGGTCGAGGAGCCTGATGATGATGGGCAGCCCCTTCAATTCCTTGAAGAGCGCTTGAAAATCCTCCTTCTGGAGCTTGCTCAGATGCTGCAGCGCTTTAGCCTTCTGCGCCGGGGTTTCGGCCAGGATGTATTCCCTGATGGCGGAAAGGCGTTCAGGGCCGTTGAACTGTCTCTCAGTGCGGCAGAGGCCGATGCCTTCCGCTCCGAGATTAATGGCCTGCGCCACCATGTCCGGCGTATCCGCGTTGGCCCTGACCCCCAGCCGCTTGGCGCCGTCCAGCCAGGAGAGCAGCTCCTTGAACTCCGCTATCATGGTCCCTTCCTCAAGGGGAAGCGTGCCCATATAAACAGTGCCCGCCGTGCCGTCGATAGTGATGGTATCACCCTGACGGACGGTCTTGCCTTTACATGTAAAGTGTTTTTCTTTGGGAACGATCTCAATATCTTCAGCCCCGCAGACACAGGGCTTTCCCATGGCCCTGGTCACAATGGCCGCATGGGATGTCAATCCGCCTCTGGAAGTAAGCACGCCATCGGCGGCCGCTATGCCCTGTATATCGTCCGGGCTGGTCTCCGGCCTCACCAGTATGGAAGCGATGCTTTTCTTGGAGAGGAGCATGGCGTCTTCAACAGTAAAAACCACGCGCCCGCTGACAGCGCCGGGAGCCGCCGCCAATCCCCTGGTCAAAAGTTCATGTGATTGGGCTGATTTGATGTGTTTATGCAGCAGCGCACGCAGGTCGTCGGCCTTTATCCGCAGGATAGCCTCTTCCACGGTTATGAGGTCCTCGTGCACCATATCTACGGCCACCTTTATGGCAGCCTGACCGCTTCTTTTTCCCGACCTGGTCTGCAGTATATACAGTTTCTCCGACTCGATGGTGAACTCAACATCCTGCATATCGCGGAAATGGGCTTCCAGCGATGCGACCTTTTTTTCCAGTTCCCGGTACATTTTCGGCATGATAGATGCGAGCTTGGCCACGGGGACGGGCGTCGTGGCCCCGGACACAATGGCCTCCCCCTGCGCACGCTGGATGTACTCGCCGAACAGCCCATGCTCCCCCGTGCTGGGGTTACGGCTGAATACCACGCCCGTGCCGGATTTGTCATCTTTATTGCCGAAGACCATTGACTGGACCACGGCTGCTGTGCCGATATCGGAAGGTATATTATTCAGGCGGCGGTATTCGATGGCGCGTATGTTATCCCAGGACTCGAAGATACGCCTTATGGCCGCCCGCATCTCGGACATACTGTTCACATTCAAAACGGTGTCCATCATGCCTGGCATGGACACCGGCGCCGAAGAGCGGACGGAAACCTGGAGACCTTTGCCGAGCTTGGAGCGTGACTCCTTTTCCAGGTCGGCGACCGCCTGGGCGATCTCCTTCTCCGATAAGCGGCCTGTCTTTTTATACTCGTTATAGCCCTGTACGGACACCACGAACCCCGGCGGCACCGGAAGGCCGAGTTTGGACATGGTTACAAGGTTGGCGCCCTTGTTGCCCAGAAGGGTTTTATCCTCGCAGTTATCATGAAAAGAATAGATGTATCCCATGGTGTTCCACCTCCACAGATAAGTATTATATATCATACGGTCCGGCCAGGCTCAGGATTATATATAGAGGGTTGAGTAAAGTGAATAATGTTCTAGATTATTCTTAATGTTGTCATTGACATAAGTTGGCAACCATCAGAGAAGGCTGGAGCGGCTTAACTAAAAATAGTAAACTACATTTATCACTTACGCAGTAAACAGGGGGACTACTTGAGAAGATATTCTTTAGGATTTGATTTTGGCACCGAGTCTGCGCGGGCTTTGCTGCTGGATGTGGATACGGTCGAGATCGTAGCTACGACGGCATATACCTACCCTCATGGAGTGATAGACAGAACTCTGCCCGGCAGCGGGAATCCGCTGCCCCCTGACTGGGCGCTGCAGGACCCTTCCGACTGGCTGGAAGCAATGGAGAAGACTGCACGGGAGGTGATGCGGCAGAGTAAGATTGCACCGGAGTCGGTCATCGGCATAGGGGTGGACTTTACGGCCTGTACGATAATGCCCACCACGGACGATGGAACACCGTTATGCTACCTGGATACCCATCGTGAGGAAATCCATGCATGGCCCAAACTGTGGAAGCATCACGCTGCCTGGTCTCAGTGTGAGCGTATCAACCGAATAGCCGCGGCGAGAAATGAGCCGTGGTTGCAGCGTTATGGCGGCGCCATCTGCTCCGAATGGGTTATGCCCAAAGCACTACAGATGCTGGAAGAATCGCCCTCGGTTTACCGGGCGGCAGGCCGTATTATCGAAGGCGGTGACTGGATCGTATGGCAACTGACCGGGGCGCTGGTACGCAA
>Ga0268278_1001365_pt1 | contig 14359 bp, 7 predicted proteins | sample saktaG_3_FD_190135 | JGI IMG/M metagenome (GOLD analysis project Ga0268278, IMG submission 190135) | Saline water microbial communities from Sakinaw Lake, British Columbia, Canada - sak_2010_1_5_55m | ecosystem: Environmental > Aquatic > Non-marine Saline and Alkaline > Saline ... | reverse complement strand
AGTATTTTATTGAAATTATTTATTAATTTACTTATTTTTATGATTTTTATAATTTTTTAACAATTATCATGCAACGTAATATATCTTCCCAATGTTACTTTTTCTAACATTTACTTGACAGCTTTTATTACATTCCGTACTTTAATCAACAAATTGAAAGGATTTATATTATGGATGAAATCAATAAAATAATCGGTCAAAAAATTCAGAATTATAGAAAAGCAAATAATCTTAATCAGGATGATCTTGCAAGAATGCTGAACATTAAAAGACCTACCTTATCCAAAATTGAAAGTGGTGAAAGAAAACTTACTGCGTCTGAAATAAAAGAAATTGCTGAAGTTTTTAATATCTCCACTGATGAACTTTTGGGAATTAAGAATGAGCCCAAGATTTATTTAGAAGATACAAAACCAAAAGATGCTTCGCAACCAGTCCGTATAAGTGTCCCACAAAAAAATATAGAAAAATTTAAGGAAGTTTTCTTATACATTTTAAATAAAATTGGTTCAAAACCCAACATTGGCGAAACGGTGATCTACAAGTTGCTTTACTTTATTGATTTTGATTATTATGAAAAATTCGAGGAACAAATCATTGGGGCAACTTATCAGAAAAACACATACGGACCAACCCCCATCGAATTCAAAAAGATAGTTGATGAAATGATTTCTGCTGATGAATTAGAAATTGTAAAAAGTAAATACTTCGACTATCCTCAAACAAAATACTTACCACACAGAAAAGCAAACCTGCACCTACTTTCAGGTGAAGAATTAGAACATATTGATAACGAGCTGAATAGACTATCCGATATGAACGCTTCAGAGATTAGTAATTTCTCACATAAAGATGTGCCCTGGCTTGCAGCAGAAGAAGGAGGAATTATCGATTATGAATCGGTTTTCTACAGAACCGATGAATACTCGGTACGGAACTATGATGGAGATTGAACAAAACGTATTTAAAGAAATTTATTTCCATTCAGAATTTGAAAAAGAATTCAATAAGCTCAAGAAAAAATGGAGGTCTCTTGAAGAGGATTTAATAACGTTTATTAACACCCCATTAAAATTATATCACAGGCAGTCTATTAAGATAAAAGGTGTTGAGCTAATTAGCGGATTGGGAGAAATAAATGTAAAAATATATATTGCCAAGCGATTTGCATGCAAAGCTTTAAAAGGAACTAACAGCAATTCCGGTATTCGTATTACCTATGCATATATTGAAGAACAAGATCGAGTCGAGTTTATCGAGATGTATTTTAAAGGTGATAAGGAGAATGAGGATAGAGAAAGGATTATCAATTTATTTAAAGAGTAAAAAAGGTGAGATTAAGCTAGTGAAATGGCATAGGGATACTACAAAAATTCCTCGGTTTACGGTTTATGAGAAAGAGGTTTTAAGTTAGATTATTGACAAATAAAAATATATTTTCACTTTAGCAGATAAACTTGGAGAAAACATAAATAAAGGTTTTTTGTAAACGTAGATAAAATGAGAAGAAAACACGAAAATATTTAAAATATTATTTAATCTAATTATCTTATTAAGGTGATTTATGGAAAATATTAAAAATACAGATTTAACGTTTTTTACTAATGAACCCGGGCATACATTATTAGACCGATTTAACAACAACTTGAGTACTACCCGCTTTTTTGATGTTCTAGTTGGTTATTTCTATTCCAGTGGTTTTTATGCATTATATAAATCATTAGAAAATACAGAAAAAATCAGAATTCTTGTAGGGATTTCAACTGATAAAAAAACTATTGAATTCATTGAAAAATCAAGGCCGATTCAAATACAATTTTCTCATTCGGAAGTAAAAGACTTATATTCAAAAAGAGTAGAAAGTGAGGTTGGTTCTTCAGCAGATTCATTTGAAGTCGAAGAAGGTATCCTTAAATTCCAGGAGTGGTTGAGAAGTGGTAAAATGGAGATTAAAGCTTATCCGACATCCAGCCTTCATGCTAAACTGTACATTATGACTTTTCATGAAGGAGATAGAGATGTTGGTCGAGTAATTACCGGCTCCAGCAATTTTACTCAAGCAGGTCTTGTAGATAATCTTGAATTTAATGTTGAGTTGAAAAACCGTGCTGATTATGACTTTTCAATAAATAAATTCAATGAGCTCTGGGAGCAAGCAGTTGATGTTAAAGACAAATATCTGGAAACCATTCCTCGTACCTGGTTAAAACTTATAACCCCCTACAATTTATATCTTAAGTTTTTATATGAATATTTTAAAGATGAACTGAATATTTCAGAAGATATTACTCTAAAGTATTTTCCCAAAGATTTTATGAAATTGGAATATCAATCTGAAGCTGTATCAAATGCAAAGAGAATTTTACTTGAATATGGTGGTGTTTTCCTTTCTGATGTTGTTGGTCTGGGAAAAACATATATGGCTGCAATGCTTTCGGGAGAACTTGACGGTCGCACTTTAGTTATTGCACCACCTGTTTTATTAGAAAAAAACACCCCGGGTTCATGGAATAATGTTTTTTCAGATTTCAGGATTCCTGCAGATTTTGAATCTTTGGGAAAACTTGATAAACTAATTAAAAGAGGTACTGAAAAATATAAGAATATTATCATCGATGAAGCACATAGATTTAGAACAGAAAACAATATTACGTATGAAAAACTTGCTCAGGTTTGTAGAGGAAAAAGAGTTATTCTTGTAACTGCCACACCTCTCAACAATACTCCTTCAGATATTTTAAGCCAACTCAAACTATTTCAAAAATCTAAAAAAAGTACAATTCCCGGATTACCAAATTTAGATATGTTTTTCTCTACTCTTGAAAAAAGATTAAAGAACCTCGATAGACTTAAAGATCGTGATAAATTCATTAAAGTATCAAAAGAAAATTCTATTCTTATCAGGGAAAAAATCCTTAAATTCATGATGGTTAGAAGAACCAGAACTGAAATTCAGAAATACTTTGAAAACGACTTAAATGAACAGGGATTAAAGTTCCCGGATGTAGCTGATCCGCAATCCTTATTTTATCAGCTTAATAATGAAGAAGAGAAAATTTTTGGTGATACGATCAGGTTAATCACAAAAGATTTCAAGTATGTTCGTTATACTCCTCTTTTATCAAAATACTTTAGCGGAAGAATTACTCAACCGGAAGAATTAGCTCAAAAGAATATGAGAAAATTTATGAAAATTCTTCTCGTAAAACGACTGGAAAGTAGTTTTTATGCTTTTAATAATTCGATCGATCGTTTTATAATTTCCTATGAAAAATTTATTAAGGAATTTGATAAAGGGAATGTGTATGTGAGTAAAAAATATTCAAACAAGATTTTTGAACTTATCGATAATGATGATGACCAGGCAATTCAAAGATTGATTGAAGAAGAAAAAGTAACTTGGTTTGATGCAAAAGAATTTAATAAAGTTTTTAAAGATGATCTGATTCAGGATTTGAATGTTTTAAAAGAAGTTAAAAAAATATGGAGCAAAGTGAAAAGAGATCCAAAAATTATTAAATTTATTGATGTCCTCAAAACTGATCCGATCCTGAAAAAGAAAAAAATAATCATCTTCACAGAATCAAAAGAAACTGCTGAATATTTAGAATCGAAAATTCAAGCTCACCTTCCAAACCAGACATTGCTATATACCGGCCACTCTTCTTCAAAAGTCAGAGAAAAAGTTACCGATAACTTTGATGCAAAAGCAAGATTACCCAAAAATGATTTCCGAATTCTCGTTTCAACAGAAGTTTTATCCGAAGGTGTGAATCTTCATCGCTCCAACGTTGTTATAAATTATGATATCCCCTGGAATCCTACTCGTCTTATGCAAAGAGTTGGTCGAATAAATCGTGTTGATACTAAATTCGATACCATTTATTCTTACAACTTCTTTCCCACAATTCAATCGAATGACCAGATAAAACTTACAGAAGCTGCTGTTGCAAAAATTGCTGCCTTCATCTCTCTTCTCGGCAATGATGCTCGCTTACTTACTGATGGAGAAGTGATAGAGTCTCACGAATTATTTAATCGCTTAACTTCTAAAAAAACCATAACCTGTGAAGATGAAAAAGAAATAAGTATCCTGGAATATATTAACGAAATAAAAAATATCAGAGATAAAAATCCTGATTTATTCGCAGAAGTTAAAAGTTTGCCCCAAAAAGCAAGATCTTCAAGATATAACTCAAAAGAATCTGGTTCTCTACTTTCCTATTTCCGGAAAGGCAAACTTCAAAAATTCTTTCTGGCAAATACTAAAGAATCGATAGAAATTGATTTTTTTACTGCTGCTGAATTGCTTAGAGCAGATTTAGAAACAAAACTAACTAAATTAAGTAAAGATTATTACTCTTTATTAGATATGAACAAAAAGTCATTTGAATTTTCTACAATTGAAGAACCGTTTATTCAAAAAGGTAAAGGCGGTAGAGACAGCACAACACAGTTTCTTAAAATACTAAGAGCTATGAATGATTACAGGCAATTTACGGAAGAACAGGAACTTTATTTGAGAAAAGTAATTAAACAAACAGAAGAAGGTGGTTTGCCAAAACAAACAATCAGAGTAGCTCTTAAAGAAATAAAAGCAGAAATTAATAATGGAATAAAACCATTAAAATTTCTGGCTGTATTACAGAAAAATATCCCGGATGAACTTCTTAAAGAACATATTGCAGAAACTTCTGCTTCAACTTCCGGTCCAAGAGAAGTTATCCTATCAGAATTTTTCACAGGAGAATAATTATGGAAACAAAAATCGCAGTTTTTAAAACAAAAGAAATCAGAAAAAGAATATTTAATAATGAATGGTGGTTTGTTGTTGAAGATATTGTTTTTGCTTTAACAGACTCTGTTAATGTAAAAGACTATATAAAAAAAATGCGACTACGTGACGAGGAACTTGCTAAAGGGTGGGGACAATTTGTCACCCCCCTTGAGATAGAAACAAAAGGTGGTGTCCAAAAGATTAATTGTGCCAATACTGAAGGTATTTTTCGCATCATCCAATCCATACCATCACCAAAAGCAGAACCTTTCAAACGCTGGCTGGCAAAAGTAGGTTACGAACGAGTTCAGGAAATTGAAGACCCGGAATTAGCAACAAAAAGAACTAAAGCTCTTTATAAAGCAAAAGGTTATTCCGATAACTGGATTGAAAAACGAATGCGTGGAATTGCAGTCAGGGAAGAACTTACTGATGAATGGGATAAAAGAGGAATTAATGAACAAAGAGAATATGCAATTCTCACTTCTGAAATTTCCAAAGCTGCTTTTGGACTTACTCCTTCCGAATACAAAAACCTGAAAGGATTAAATCGGGAAAACCTGCGCGATCATATGAATGATCTTGAATTAATATTTTCTATGTTAGGAGAGGCTTCAACTACAGAAATCACCAGAAGCAGAAATGCTAAAGAATTTCCCAAATTGAAAAAAGCTGCAAAAGATGGTGGTGATGTCGCAGGCAAAGCCCGTAAAGACCTGGAGAAGAAAAGCGGTAAGAAAGTTGTCTCAAAAAAGAATTATATAGAATATCCGGAAAATAAAAAATTAATAGAAGAATAAAACCATGAATGAACAACAGGCAATATATCTAATAAAAGAAACTTTTGAAAATCCTTTTGATAAATCACAGTTTATAAATTTTATTTCAAATCTCTTGAAACTGAAACAAAATGAAATCTTAAACGAACATCCTTACTCAGGAAACTACATTCCTGAAGCTTATCGACAATACATAAACTCACTTTACAGAATAGCTAAATATGAAGATGATTCCGGTAAGAAAATTGATGTCGTGATCGTTCGTTTGGAAAAAGAAACTTCCCTCGAGCGTGCCCGTTCTATGCAGAGGAATTTTATTGCCTGGTATCTGAAAGGTAGCCGTGGTGGTATTCTGAAAGATGCAGCTCTCGTTGCCTTTGTCTCTCCGGATGATGAAGATTGGAGATTTTCTTTTGTTAAAATTCAGTATCTTTTCAAAGATAACAAAGTAGCAGAAATGTTATCTTCTGCTCTTAGATATTCCTTTCTCGTTGGTAAAAATGAGATAAGTTACACTGCTCAAACTCAGCTTAGACCTTTTCTTCTCGATGATATAAACAAACCTTCTTTAAAAATGTTGGAACAATCTTTCAGCGTGGAGAAGGTTTCCGATAAATTCTTTAAAGAATATAAATTTCTCTATGACAAAGCTCTTTTAGAATTTAATGATAATGATGTGTTCAAAACCGTTCTGAAGCAAAACAGCAATTTGTCTGTTGATCTATTTGTGCGCAAACTTCTGGGGCAGGTTGTATTCCTCTATTTTCTACAGAAAAAAGGATGGCTGGGAATTATAATTGATGAACCAGGATGGAAAGCCGGTAATCGAAAATTCATCAGATGGGCTTTTGAAGATTGTAAGAAGAAAAATAAGAATTATTTTGATAGATTCCTGCAACCGCTGTTTTACACTGGATTTAATAAGAAAGAAGAATTGTTTCAATATGATGAATTCCAATTTAAAATTCCTTTTTTGAATGGTGGTCTCTTTGAGGAATTATTTCATTGGGAATCTGCTTTTATAAATCCTGCTAACACACTTTTTTCAAACAATGAAATTCATAAAGATGGAAGTATCGGAACCGGAATTTTGGATATTTTTGACAGATATAATTTTACGATAGATGAAAACACTGCTTTTGAAAAAGAGATTGCTGTTGACCCGGAAATGCTGGGAAAAGTTTTTGAGAATCTTTTACCGGACAATCTGAGAAAAGGAAAAGGAGCATATTACACACCTCGAGAAATTGTTGCTTATATGACCAAAGAAAGCTTGGTGAATTATCTTATCTCTAAAATTGCACCTGCGGATTCCGATGATAAATCTAAAATCGAAGAAAAAGTTAGAAGATTGTTTGATTATAAAGACCTGTATATAAATAAGAAAAATAAAGATAAATACGGAAAAGAATTCGAACAGCAATTTTATGAGATGCTCGATATTGTGGAAGATGTAAACAAACACCTGCAAGCAATAAAAATTGTTGATCCTGCCTGCGGTTCAGGTGCATTTCCAATGGGGATTTTATTGGAAATTGTTTCTCTGCGGGAATACATTGAAAACGAATTTCTCGATAATAAGATTTTAAATTACCAACTCAAAAAGGAAACGATACAAAATTCCATTTATGGAGTTGATATCGATCCTGGAGCTGTGGAAATTGCCAAGCTCCGTTTCTGGCTTTCACTCGTTGTGGATGCTAAAGAGCCGGAACCGCTGCCAAATCTCGATTATAAAATTATGCAGGGAAACTCGCTGATTGAAAGCTTTGAAGGAATTGATCTTAGCAAAGTAATGGCTGATAAAAATTTTGTGATAACTCAGATTGATCCCCAAATGGATCTTCTTGGAGATAATGGGAAACAACAAAAATTTATTTTTTCTGATAAAAGAAAAGAAACAATCACCAATTTAAAATATAAATATTATCTGGAAACAGACCCGAACAAGAAAAAAGAAATTCATCAGAAAATTGATAAAATTGTATTGGAACATATTCATTATAATTTGGAAACTGAAAAAGAAAAACTTTTATTGTCTTTACAAGAGCTTAAGAAGGATTTAAGAAAGCTGTTTGTAAATTTAAAAAAAATTTCTCAAATAAAGCAACTATTAAAAACTGATAAAAAGGCAATACAAATCAGGAAGATTAAAAAAGAAATTTTTGAGATAGATATCAAATTTAAGAAATTAAAAGAATTAGAAAAGAGCATTGAAAGACCTTATTTTCTCTGGCATTTGTTCTTCTCTGAAATTTTTGAAGGGGAAAATGAAGGGTTTGATATTGTGATTGCTAATCCTCCATATATAGATTCTGAAACAATGGTAAAAGAATCTCCAGAATATAGAAAGAAAATTAATACTTTGTACACTACTGCATCTGGTAATTGGGATATATATATACCATTTTGGGAATTAGGGTTAAAACTCTTATCAAAAAGCGGTAATGCTGTTTATATTACACCAAATAAATGGCTTGCAATATCATACGGAAAAGAGCTTAGAAAACTAATGCATAACTATTATTACCAAATTGGAAATTGTAACAAAGTTAATGTTTTTGAAGCTGGAAATTCACCCGTTGTAGTTTTTATTTCAAAAAATAATTTGCATGATAAGGTAAGGATAGATGTTTTCGATGAGTATTATAAAATACAAGAATCAGCTTATGAATCTAAAACAATAATAACTGATAAAAATTGGGGTATCTTGCTTGCTAAAAATATTAATTTAATAATAAAAATAAATAAAAACAGAAGTATTATTGAAAATAATTACTATGCAGAAAATCCCTTTACTGTATCGGAAGCTTATGAAATAAAGAACATAATGGAAGATTTAGATAAATCAACAAATTTAAATACTAATAAGTTTATTAAATTCATAAATACAGGTACAATTGAGCCATATTATTCCCTGTGGGGGAAAAAGTTAACTACTTATATAAAAACAAAGTATTATAAGCCTATTATAAATAAAAAAAACTTTAAAGAGAAATTTCCAAAAAGATACAAGCAAATGAACACTAATAAAATTATTATCAGTGGGATGCGGCACTTCGAAGCATTATTAGACGATAATAATGAATTTGTTGCTGGCAAATCAACAGTAATTCTAAAAAGTAAAAATGATAATCTGAAAATAGTATTGGGTATATTAAATTCACATTTAATTACTTTCTTTATAAAAGAGGCTTATAATGTTTTAGGAATAGATGGTGGAATAAATTTTACTGCTAGTCTTGTTGAAAATTTACCTTTCCCAAATATTGATAAAATATTAGAAAATAGAATTATTAATTTAATAGAAAATATACTAATCATCACCAAAGCTGAAGATTATTTACAGAACCCGCAGAAGCAAGCGCAGGTAAAGGCACTGGAGCAGGAGATTGACCAGATAGTTTACGAACTTTACGAGCTAACACCAGAAGAAATAAAAATTGTGGAAGGCGAAAATTGAAAACACTAATTGAGCAAATAAAAGTGCAAGACAGTTTTTCGCAGTTCAAAGCAATCCCGGGCAGGATATTTTTGGATACAAACATTCTGCAATATCTTCTGGATTTTGGCGAATACATCTTTGAGCATTACCGGGAGAGTGAGGAATATTTTCAGACGCAAAAAGGCAAAATTAAAAAAGGAAGCCGATTACACAATGAGATCGAAGCCCTTCATAATTTTTTTATCGGCATTTTCCGGGCGCATTTTGAATTTGCTCTGTCGTCTGCTGTTTATAAGGAAGTATCGGCACGTGAAGATAAACGATTTGTTCAATGGTTTCACGACGTATGGGACCACTGGGAAACGGTTGTTTCCGAATATAAGCATGGTGAAGCTTTTTCAGAAAAAGCAGAGCAGAACTATAAAAAAGCGGTTCATGACAATTCATTGCTGGGCAGCCTTTCGTTAAAAGACAGAGAGATTGTGCTTGCTGCCATTCGCTTTGATTGCGATGCGCTGTTAACCGTTGATCGTTTTGCCAATGACCAGAATAAAAAAATGTATGTGTTCAAAAACTACGGCTTGATGATCCTGGCTCCGGTTGAGTTGATGGAACTCATCAAGCCGTATCAAGCGTTATGGTGTTAATGACTTAATGAAAAAGAAAATTAAACGGTATAAATCGTTTCAAAAGGCATTTTTCAGCTTCGCTCCAAAATGCAGATGGTCTTTATCGTTAAAATAATATCAATGAGGAAAAGATAGAAAAAGTTGTTATACTCATTCTCGGCGGTGGCATTATAGGCTTGGCTGTTGCACGCATTTTATCGGAAGATTACGAAGATGTAGTGCTGGTAGAAAAAGAAGAATCTTTTAGCAGACACCACCGCTCTAGAAGCCGAAATTGATTTAATGGTTTATAAATTATACAATCTAACTTATGAGGAAGTGAAGATAGTAGATTCCGCCTTCGCTTTATCAGAAGAGGAGTATGAGATATTTAAACTCAAGTAAACTTTTTTTCATTCTCACCTCGACGCTTCGCTTTCAAGTCGAGTCTGAAACTTCTGGTTTGAGCAAAGCGGATTACGAGCGGATAAGTGTGTCAGGATTCGCAAAGCTACGCCCAGACAAGGAGGAGCCGAGCAAGACTTGAGTTAAAAACACCGCAGGTGGATTTGACTTAAGAATTGCAAGAATTGCAAAATAGTTTTCGTTCTTAACTCCACTTTCGCTAACTCCTGCGAAGTCAAGTCCGATAACTGAGCAAAATATTTCAATCAAAAAAGCCGAACTCCTGAGAGTCCGGCTTCTTGTATAAGAGAATGTTTTTTATTTTTTACAATCTACGCATTCATCAAACTTTTTATGGGTCTTGAACCTGGTCATACCAAATTTCCCAAATATAGAATCAATAAATGAATAGACTACAGGAATAATCAAGAGTGTGAGAAGTGTGGCAAATGCAAGTCCAAAAGCGATGCTGACTGCAATTGGTTTCCAGCTTTCAACCTGGCTTGATGTAGAAAGAAGGATCGGCATAAATCCTGCAATGGTAGTCACCGTTGTCATCAGAATTGGACGAAGTCGGACAGTTCCCGCATTGATAAGAGAATTCCATCTATCGACCCCTTTCTCTCTTTCGCTGTTTACAAAATCAACCAGAATGAGTGAATCATTTACCACAATGCCGGCAAGAGCCAGCACTGCGATGAGCGTCATCATGGAGAAGGGAAGTCCGGTGATCATCAAACCGAAAATCACACCGATTATCGCAAAAGGAATAGTTAACATTACAATGAAGGGCTGCACATAGGAATTGAATTTCGCAGCAAGAATTGCAAAAATGAGAATAAGCGCAACAATCAAAGCTATGTATAATGAGTTATAAACCTCTGTCCTTTGCTGGGTCACACCGCCATATTGCAGCTGATATCCGGGGAATCGTTCGGTAAAATTGCTGAGAACTCCCTGCTCGCCAGTGAGGGCATTTCCTCTCAATATACTTGTCACCTCATCAGGTGTTTGTTTCACTGTTTTTCCATCTTGATCATACGTCGTTGTATTCCCGGTGACAGTAAGAACCCTATTGCCGTTATAATGCTCTATTTGAGAATAACCTGCTGAAATTTCAAAATCAGCTAACTCTTTTAATGGAATAAGATCACCCGAGTTTGTGCGGATCTTTATCTCTTTCAGATCGGTCACATCATCTATCTGATCCTCACGCACGCGGACGACAATATCATATTCATCGAGTTCTCCACCCCTGAATTTTGAGACTGGAGCACCGTAGGAAGCGATAGAAATGACTGAAGAAATACTATTCACTGTCAAGCCGTACAATCCGAGCTTATCATGCTTTGGCACGATTTTTATCTCTTTTTTGCCGTTATCCATATTTGTTTCTATATCCGAAACGCCCGGAATGTCTTCCAGCATTGATATCACATAGCTTCCGATGCTTTCAAGTTTATCGATATTATTACCGATGATACGTAACTCTATATCAGCATCTGTGGGAGGTCCACCGCGCTGTCCTTCTATAAATTTGTATGAGAAAAGACCGGGCACAGTATCAAGATATTTTCTGATAGTACCCTTGATCTGCTCAATGGAATAGGTAAGGTCATCTGCATCAAGAAGGTCTATCTTTATTTCTGCATTTGAGGTTTCGATCTGGGTTCTGTGATGCTCTGTATATTGTCCAATTGTAGAAACAACCGCTTCAATATCTGTGCTTTCTTCCATGTTCTGAATAAACTCCTCAATTTGAGAAGCAACTTCATCTGTCCTTTCCAAGCTTGTCCCAACTGGAGTTTCAAGATTGAGAATAATTGTTTTGGGAGTTCCCGAAGGGAAAAATTCGAATTTTATCAATCCCATCCCGAATGCACTCAGAGCCAAAATTAAAGCGCCCACAACTATAATGACTGAAATATATCGATGCTTCAGCGCTCGTTTGATGAGGTACTGGTAAACCTTCGTGAGCCACGCGTGTAGCTTATGGGTTTTATCTTTGAGATTCTCACCCGACTTTCCGCTGAAATCTGCAATATGGGATGGAAGTATGATCAGACATTCGAGCAATGAGGCAAAAAGCGCAATGGAAACAACTATCGGAAACACACTCATGAATTTGCCCATCATTCCCGAAATAAGAAGCATTGGCAGAAAGGCAGCAATAGTTGTTGCCACCGCAGCTACGACGGGCCACATGATCTCATTGGTACCTTTGATGGCTGCTTCCTTTGCACTCATCCCCTGTTCTCTGTAACGATGAACATTCTCGAGCACAATGATCGCATCGTCCACGATCATTCCAATCACCAGAATGAGTGCAAACAAGCTGAGATTGTTCATGGTTACGCCAAGGAGATCCATGATCACAAAAGTCAGGAAAAAGCTGAAAGGAATGCCCCACGCTGCAAACAATGCATTTCTCCAACCGATAAAAATTAATAACGTAATGAAAACAAGTATAATACCAAAAAGAGCGTTATTTCCAAGCGTGAAAAGACTATTTTTTACCTCGATCGATCCATCATTTCGTACTTCCAGGTTCAAGCCGGGAACGTTTTCAACAAACGTATTGGATGCTGCTCGTATATTCTTCATAACCTGAAGGATATTCCCTTCCGCATCCATATAAATATTCACATTCACTGCTTTATCACCGTTGAGTTTGCCGATTGTGACCTGCTCTTCGAGCGTATCGATCACTGTGGCAACATTCCCTATCCTGATGGCTCTCCCGTTCCTATCCATTTTCACGATCACGTCTCCGATCTCATCAACAGTATCAAATTCCCCGACAGTCCGAATGAGAAATTCCGCACGTCCAAATCTGATATCTCCTGCCGGGACATTTTTATTTCTATTCGTAATCGCATTCGCAACATCAAATATACTCAATCCATATTGATCAAGCTTGTGTACGTCATTCTCAATCCATATCTCGCGGTCACGAGTACCGGCAATTTCTACGTTCGCAATATTCGGCAGCGTCAATATTTCATCTTTATAATCATTTGCGATCTCCCTGATCGCATTCGCAGAAAAGTCGCCGCCCAGGGCAACAGTACATATCTCGTTGACTTCTCTCATGTTGAGACGGACAAGGATCGGATCATCTGCATCATCCGGCAGGTTGGTCACTTTCTGCATTTCTGTGTTCAGGTCTGACCATGCCTGATCAATATCGGCATTAGGTTCCATCCTGATAAAGATTGTAGCCCTCCCCGCTGCACATGTCGATTGAAAATAATCAACATTATCCAGGTTTATGATCTGCTCTTCGAGCTTCTTCACCACGAGATTTTCCATCTCTTCGGGGGATACCCCGCGATAGGAAACCACAATATAGAATGCACCGAATTCCACAGAAGGCATCTCTTCCTTTGGCATGAAAATGAGCGTGTAAATACCAACGATGAACACGATGACCATGATCATGTTTATCAGTTTGCTATGATCTACTGAAAACTGTGCTAATGACATAGGAACTCCTTAGGATGATGTCTCGGACTGATAGACAGATTTGATTATTACTTTTGTGCCTTCCTGCAGATTCTCATACCCTTCTCTTACGAGTTTATCTCCGTGGTTCAAGCCCTTTTTGATGATAACATCACGATCAACTTCTTCACCAAGTTCAATATTTACCTTATGCGCCATGTTGTTTTCATCAATAATATATACGAGCTTATCGTCATATTTTTCTGAGATATTATTCAGAGAAGTATAAATGACATCTTGATACACATGAGCAAGAATATATCCTTCCACAACCATTCCGGGCAGCAGCATCCGATCTTTATTATCAAGCTCGATCTCGATCGGATAATTGGCTGTTCCCGCAATCGGCTTAATGCCTACACCGGTTATGACCCCGTCGAATTCTTGAACATAGTCATCATAATTGATACTGACATGCTGTCCTTTGCTTACATTCAGGATATTGCTTTCGCCAATTCCGGTTTTAAGGATGAGTTTCTTTGTATTTACGATCGAGCACACCGGGCTTCCAGTTCCGATCATCTCGCCAACTTCCAAATATATATTGGTAATAAATCCGGAAACAGGTGCGGTGAACAGGGAATTTTTCAGATAACGGTTCGCACTCTCGAGCCCTGCTTTTGCGGCTTCGAGACCTGCCTGAGCGCTCTTATGACCTATCTGAGCTTCAAGATAAGACATTTTGGACACCTTCCCGTCGTCATATAACTTTTTAGATGTCGTTAGGTTCAGTTGTGCGCTTTCATAGGATGCTTGAGCGGCAAGTAAAGAAGCATCTGCCTGGTCAACCATGTTTTTGAGTTCGCCATTATCGATCCTGCCAATTGCTTCGCCTTTGTTC
>Ga0268278_1001362_pt1 | contig 14387 bp, 23 predicted proteins | sample saktaG_3_FD_190135 | JGI IMG/M metagenome (GOLD analysis project Ga0268278, IMG submission 190135) | Saline water microbial communities from Sakinaw Lake, British Columbia, Canada - sak_2010_1_5_55m | ecosystem: Environmental > Aquatic > Non-marine Saline and Alkaline > Saline ... | reverse complement strand
TTTTCTGCAGCATATAAAACTCCAAGTCCCTCAAAATGTAATTTGTAAATGTCCTTGCCAGAATTCTTATGATAAGCGGTTACTTCTTTATATTCTATTTTTTTACTACTTTCATTATAAGACTTAACTTTTATCGGATTTTTTTGGTTTACTATTTGAGAAATAGGTATTAACCCATTTTCTGTTTCAACCCTAGAATCTTTCCCAAGGCATTCATCCAAAATATAAACTTTTCTCTTTAGTTCTTGAGGAGACCATTGAGCACCATCTATAAGAGTTTTAATATCATCTATTCCTCTACTTGTTGCCCCGTCTAACTCTTTAACATCTAAGGCTACACCAGCATGAATAGTTTTACAAGCTCTACATTCACCACAGACAGCCCCATCTTTAACGTTCTCACAAGTAAGGAGAGAGGCTAAAATACGAGCGCTAGATGTTTTGCCACAACCATGATTACCGCTAAAAAGATAGGCATGTGCAAATTCGTCATTAATGGACGCCTGCTTTAATGTGGCGACAATATGCTTCTGTCCAACCAAGTCATTTAACTGAACTGGTCTATACTTCAAATATAAAGACTGTTTTGATTCCATACCTTCCTGCTCCTTCTTACATTATATTATACAGTGTTACGATTAACTTTCTTTAATTATTATACAATTTTTTGCAGGAATTTTTATTTTTTTCTAGACTCATTTTTAGAAAGGGTTTTCACTAGAGTCTTAATTTTCTCTTTAAATTCCTTAAGTGTACCGTCATTTATGATTATTCCGTCTTTATTGCCCTCTTGTTTGGTTTTATATATCTCTATAACTTTAACAATAGGACAATCTTGAACATCTCCCTCTTCTAAATCATCTATAACTATATAGTCTTTATTTTCGGGTATTGCCATTAAAACCATATTCAACCAATATTTATTGTAAGTAGCCATTCCCCTTTGCTTGACTTGATTCAAAATTTTTTCTTTGTTTAAGGCTATTTCTTCGTCTGAAAATAAGTAATTAGCAAACTCTTCAATTTTAGACATTAAACTAACTCTGTAAAATCCCTCACTAATTAAAACCTTTGACGCTGTAGTTTTCCCTACCCCCTTTTCTCCTATAAAACCTACTATAATTTTCTTTTTCAAATTTAAACTCCAAATGGTCTATCTACCCCTACAAAAGGAATGACAGAAAATATTGACGAAATTGCACCATTTATTGCTGATGGCTGTAATACACAATTTATATCAGTTGTTAAATCAAAAATATTTAACCCCAGAGTAACATCTCCATCGCTAAGAGGTAAAACAAGATAACCATGATTATTATAAAGAGTTATGGAACCCCTTACCTCTTGCATACCTAATCTTAATTCCCTTGGTTTTAAATTGTTGTGAGTATAAATTGTTTTAATGTTATTATTAATCTCTATAGAAAAAGCCTGAGCCTCTGATACGTCAATTGAGTCTTGGGGAGCAGTTAAAATAACCTTATCCCATGTTATCATTTTTTGGTTTACTTGGAATAAATCTCCCGGATCTGAATCTTCAACATCCATAGCAATAATATTAGCAGTAACAGTTACTATATCCCCAGCAGTCATAGATAAAGAAAGAGTGTTTATTTTACAACCTCTAAATGTTCTAGCCTCCAAACAATTATAAGTTATAAATATATCAAAAGAATTACCATACTTAGCTAAATTAAAAATAATAGGTAAATTACTTTCATTATCAGTACAATCTGATCCCCCATTAGTTACAGGAAAGGAAATACTTCCCGCATAACTAATGGTAGATCCTCTCCATACTATTTTTTGTTTATTAATATAGTTAAGCTCGTTTGATGCCCCTTTTGTACCAGCCCCTTTCGCAGGTACAGTATCTTTAAGTCCTACAGTATGGTCATAAAAAACCACATCTTGACTCGGAACTAAAGATATATCAGTGCAACGAAATGATACACTATTGATTACAGCTATACCTAAATATCCCGGATTCGCTATATTAGCCATATAATACCATTATTGAGTTATTCTACAGATTCACTAAAGCGACACGTAGGATATTTCGAACATCCCAAAAATGCGCTATTGTCTTTTCTATTCTTTCTCTCAATAAGTTCTCCATCCCTACCTTTTTTTTCACATTCAGGACATTTCTTTCCGGTCTTCTTAACAACTGCTTTTTGTTTTATAGAGAACTTACCCTCTTCATCTTTAACATATATGGACTTACATGTGGGATATTTGTCACATGAAAAGAACTTGCCAAAGCGACCACCCTTCTCAACAACCTCTCCTTCTTTACAAACAGTACACTTAAAACCTGTTGGAGTGCTATTTTTTTCAGGAGCGTCTTTCTGAGCCTTTTGAACCTCAATCATCATCTGATCATAAACGGGCTGAACCACCTCTAAATAAGTCTTGTTTCCATGAGCTATTTCGTCAAGTTTATCTTCCAATTCACTTGTAAATTTAAGATCCATAATAAAACTATCAAAATGAGGCTGTAAATAATCAAATACCCTCATACCTAAATCAGCAGCTTGGAATCCACTATTTTTGCCCTTAGCCTTTTCAACATAGCCCTTCTTTAGAATAGCCTCTATGATAGAAGAATAAGTTGATGGTCTTCCCACCCCTTCCTTTTCCATTTTCTCAACAAGACTACCATCTTTATATCTAGAAGGAGGCTGAGTTGTATGTTTAGTGCTTTTAATATCTTTAAGAGCTAAAGTTTCTTTTTCTTCTACAGAAGGAAGAGTTTCTTCTTTTGTTTGAGAATACTTATAAACCTTAGACCATCCATCAAACTTAATAGACTGACCCTTAGCAACTAAATCATGCTTAGAATCGGTCTTAATAGAATAAGTAACCGTATCAACTATCATAGGAGTCATTTGGCAAGCAATAAACCTATCTCTAATGAATTTATATAGTTTCTTTTTATCTGGGTCATCTATGTCATCCCCCTTATCATATACATCTGTCGGTCTAATACATTCATGAGCCTCTTGAGCCGCAGCTTTAGATTTCTTTACATATACATTAGGTGTAGACGGTAAATACTCAGCGGATGCGGCTTCTTTAATAAGCTCTCTAACTGAATCTATTGCTTCCTGAGAAATAGCAAATGAGTCAGTTCTAATGTAAGTAATTTTACCCTCTTCATAAAGTTTCTGTGAAAACATAGATGCTTGTTTAGATGTCCATCCCAAATTAGAAGAACAGGCAGTTTGTAATGTGGAGGTATCAAAAGGAGCATAAGCATTTCTCTGCTTTTCTTTACGTTCAACCTTAGCTACCTTATATTTAGCTGTTTTGAGCTTATCCAAATCGGCTTGAGCTATTTTTTCATCAAGGTATCTATTGTCTTTTTCCTTTGTTATAACCTTAGCCCAAAACTCCCCATTAGCATTCTGTAAAAGAGATTCAACAAACCAATAATCAGTAGGTTTGAAAGCTTGTATTTCCTTTTCTCTTTCACAAATAATCTTCAGGGCAACAGATTGAACCCTACCTGCTGACGTTCCTGAACCAACAGAGAACCAAAGTACGGGACTAATTTTATAACCTATGAGCCTATCTAAAACCTGTCTAGCCTTTTGAGCGTTAACAAGATTCATATCAATATCTCTTTTATTCTCTAATGCTTTCAAAACGGCACTTTTTGTTATTTCAGTAAACGTAACACGAGTGCATTTGTCCTGTTCAGCCTTATTGAAAATATCAAAAATATGTTGCGCTATGGCCTCCCCCTCTCTATCAGAATCTGTCGCTATTATAATTTCATCAGCATTTTTAGCAGCTTCTTTCAACTCTTTAACTACTTTCTTCTTGTCACTAGAGACTTCAAAAGTAGGAACAAAACCCGCTTTAATATCTATGTTAAGACCCTTTTTAGGAATACTTCTTATATGTCCTACAGAAGCCTTTACGGTATATTCACTTCCAAGATATTTTTTCAATTTAACACACTTATTGGGGGACTCTACTATAAACAATCTTTTCATATGGTTTCCTTTTTAGTTAGTATCAAATATATTATACAGTTTTAAAGTTAAAAAAGGATAATTTTAAAGAAAGAATGAAATAATACGGTATATAAGGACGCTAATAATGAAAAAAGAAATCATAAAAATGCTACCAACCGTTATAGAAAATATACCTCAACTGGTGTTCTGGAAAGACACACATGGGGACTTTTCGGGTTGTAATAAACAATTCTCTGACTCATTAGGGTTATCTCGCTCTGAAGAAATTATTGGTAAAACAGAAACAGAGTATATAAAAACAATAGAAGGTCAAAAAGAAATCATAAAAATGCTACCAACCGTTATAGAAAACATACCCCAACTAGTGTTCTGGAAAGACACACATGGAGTGTTTTTGGGATGTAATAAGAGATTCTCTGACTCATTAGGGCTATCTTGTCCTGAAGAAATTATTGGTAAAACAGATTATGATGTAACAGATAAAGAAAATGCTAAAGCTTTTGTAGCCGAGGATAAAGAAGTCATCTTAACGAATACCCCACTCTACAAAAACAAGCAATCCCTTAAGAATACTGAGGGGGAAGAATTGTGGTTCAACATAAACAGAGTTCCTCTTTATGACAGTGACAGTAAAATCATAGGCATTCTTGGAACAATGGAAAACATTACCGAACAAGTCAACTTAGAAATTAAACTTATCAGCAATAACGAAAAATATAAGAGCCTAATAGAATCAACTAATACAGCATATATGATCTTAAATGAACAACTAGAAATAATGGAAACTAATGTTATTTTCTTACAAATCCTTAGAGCTAAAGCCTTATATGACATCATTGGCCGACCTATCTTCTTATGGATAGCTCCCAAATACTCTAAGATATTTGAAGATTCCTTTCAAAATCTATTAAAGGGTAATGCCATAAACGACCTAGAATTACACCTTCTTAATGAGAAAAATGATATAGTATGTGTATCTTTACATGCTAACTTAATTGAGAATGGGAGCAAGAAAATATTTTGTCTGGTGAGAAACATATCAGCCCGCAAAGCACAAGAAAGTGAAAAATTTATAAAAGAACAAAAGAAAAAAGATAAGTTAAGGCAGAACATATTGGCTTTAAAGGCGCAAATCAGTAATAATATCAAAAAATTTGAGGGGGGAAGCTAAAAACATGCCATTACCTGATATATTTCTAAATACTCAATTCATGCAATTTAACTTAACCGCCTTTTTATCAGTTATGGCAATTTGTCTAACCGCAATGGGAACAATCATTAGGATTTGGGGACGGTCAGCTCCTAAAAGTGATGAACTTCCCGGCAACACCCCCCTTTGCACTCAACATAAAGAAAGCGTTAATATAAACAGAGAAGCCGTTAAAGAGGTTCAAAAAGATATACAAGAATTAAAGACTAAAATGTCCACAATGCGTATAGAAATTGACACCTCTAATAAAACTACCGATGAATTAAAAGCAGATTATAAAACACTATCGTTAAAATTAGATGAATTGTTGAGACAACTCTTAGATATGCTTAGTTAAACAGCATTTTTTGTATTTTTTATTAGAACCACATGGACAGGGATCATTCCGTCCTATTTTAGCCTCAACATTTACGATAGGTTTGGAAACATCTAGTGACTGTCTCTCCCTAAATACAATCCCATTAAAATGATCTATCTCATGCTGAACCTGAATGCATAACAAATCATCTGAAGAATTTTCGCCGTGTTCATAATAATAATACTGTGTTTCTTCCCTAAGGTCGTCTCCATCAATAACGTGATTCTTAATAGTTACATGTCTGTATCTATTTGTATTAAATTGAATATTAGGAAACGACAAACAGCCTTCATTAACAAAAACAAACTCTTCTTCTGTCTTAATAATCTCAGGGTTTATAAGGGGCATCTTATCCCCATTCTTATTGGTCATAATCCCAACTTGTTTAGGAATGCCGATTTGAACAGCCGCCAAGCCTAAACCGTTTTCTAAACCCCTTAAGGCTTCTTCTAATTTAGAAAGAATACCAGTAGCCTCCTCCACAGAAGCTACTGGCTCTGATTTCTTTGTAAGAGAATCTAAGGATTTAACAATATTAGACTTCTTCGCCATCTTCTTCTACCTCTTCATCTTCTGTTTCTTCTGGCGCTTCTGTTTCCTCTACCTCTTCTATTTCCTTAACAATCTCATCGCCTGTATCTACTTCAAGCGTACCATCCTCAGGAACATTAGGGCGCATGCTCTTGTCAAATTCAACTTTTGTCAATAATAGGTTAGGGAGGTCTTTATCGTTGAACCAGTTAACCCCAAGCTTATCAACCATAATGCGGAAATCTTCTACATCATGCTTTACTGTCTTACCCACTTCACTATCTATGTGGATAAGCTCATGGAAAATAACAGCAATTTTCTGAGCCATATTCCATTCATTATAATCTGACCAATAGAGTTCAATAAGGTATCTAATATTAACATTATTGATCTGCATAAGCGCTTTAGTTGCACCCTTTAGTGGACAAATAGACGCTAATTTTTTACTGGACTTGGGACTTTCCTTGTTTGACACACCCAATGTTATTATGGTCTCAGGACGAACAGCCCATAGTTCATCAGGATACATATCACATAGGTTTTGAATGATTTCTTTTGCTTCTACTACTTCTTCGTATGTCTTCTCTTGCTGTGCCATTATCGTTCTCCTTGTTTAGTTTGTATTGTTGGCATATTATACATATCTTACCTTAACATTATCAGTATATTTTTTAGCTATTTTAACTAGTGATTCTACTTCCTCTCTTGTGTATGGTTTTACATTATAACATTTAGTGTCTATCATATTTTTGGCATGTCTGAATTGTTGCAACACCCAAACATCATCTTTTCTCATAACAGATCCGAGCACTCTTATGGAATCTTCATTTATATACTTGGGATAAAGCGTTGTCCTTATCTCATAGTCAAAATCATATCTTGTGAGTTTATTTTCCATCAAGAGACATTTAGAATTAATAATATCTAAAGTTCCATTCTCTGCCCCTATTCCTTTTAAAATATCACCATCTGAAGATTTAAAATCCATGGCAACATAGTTAAGTAATGGCAATATTTCCGATAGAACTTCAGGCTTACTTCCATTAGTTGATATTCCGACCTTACAACCCCAAGACTTTATTTCCTCTAAAAGATTAATAAGTTCTTTAGTATCAACACACGTAGGTTCTCCTCCAGATATCATAAACCATTCACTTTTATCATCAAGAACATATTGCTTAACTTCCTCTAGGTTAACTCTCTTCTCTGATAATCCTGTCGCCAAATTAGAATTCATACAGTAAGGACACCTAAAATTACATCCTCCTGTAAAAATAGCGGGGGCAAAAACATCTATCCCTGCTTCACTACATTTATTGAATCCATAAATTTGAGGCATTTCTTTCATCTTTTGGTGAGCGGAAACCCCGACATCTAATAAAACTTTAGTGTCGTGGGTAAACGAACCCACTTCCTCCTTTACACCATTCCTTATTCTATAGTAATTAACCACGTTTCACCATCAGGATAAACTTGTTTGATCTTATTATTGTTTGAATCATATTCATAGGTATAAGTTTCACCATTAGGATAAACTTGTTTGATCAGATTATTGTTTGAATCATATTCCCAAGTATAAGTTTCACCATAAGAATTAACTTGTTTGATCTTATTATTGTTTGAATCATATTCCCAAGTCCACGTTTCACCATCAGGATAAACTTGTTTGATCTTATTATTGTTTGAATCATATTCATAGGTATAAGTTTCACCATTAGGATAAACTTTTTTGATCAGATTATTGTTTGAATCATATTCGCAAGTCGAAGTTTTACCATTAGGATTAACTTGTTTGATCTTATTATTGTTTGAATCATATTCCCAAGTATAAGTTTCACCATCAGGATAAACTTTTTTGATCAGATTATTGTTTGAATCATATTCGCAAGTATAAGTTTCACCATTAGAATAAACTTCTTTGATCTTATTATTGTTTGAATCAGTTGTTATGTTTAGTAGTTCATCTCTTTCTTTCTGAGGTATAACCCTAATTACTTTAAATTTATCAGTAATGCTTTTATCTTCATTGGTTATCAATTCACTAAGAACATCAATTTCTAATAATTGAAATTCAGGTGTAAAGGAATAATATTTTAATGTATCAACAGCATTAAGGCAGAAATGAAAACCTTTTTCACACATTATTAATTTACCATTAAATGTATAAGTTTTACCTACTTCATAAGTTATTGCCATGCACTTCATATTGTATGTTGCTTTGTATGCTTTCATTATATTTTCCTTTATTACTTTCATTTTATATCCCATCCGCACAATTTAAAACGCATTTCTTTCATCTTTTGGTGAGCGGAAACCCCGACATCTAATAAAACTTTAGTGTCGTGGGTAAACGAACCCACTTCCTCCTTTACACCATTCCTTATTCTATAGTAATTAACCACGTTTCACCATCAGGATAAACTTGTTTGATCTTATTATTGTTTGAATCATATTCATAGGTATAAGTTTCACCATTAGGATAAACTTGTTTGATCAGATTATTGTTTGAATCATATTCCCAAGTATAAGTTTCACCATAAGAATTAACTTGTTTGATCTTATTATTGTTTGAATCATATTCCCAAGTCCACGTTTCACCATCAGGATAAACTTGTTTGATCTTATTATTGTTTGAATCATATTCATAGGTATAAGTTTCACCATTAGGATAAACTTTTTTGATCAGATTATTGTTTGAATCATATTCGCAAGTCGAAGTTTTACCATTAGGATTAACTTGTTTGATCTTATTATTGTTTGAATCATATTCCCAAGTATAAGTTTCACCATCAGGATAAACTTTTTTGATCAGATTATTGTTTGAATCATATTCGCAAGTATAAGTTTCACCATTAGAATAAACTTCTTTGATCTTATTATTGTTTGAATCAGTTGTTATGTTTAGTAGTTCATCTCTTTCTTTCTGAGGTATAACCCTAATTACTTTAAATTTATCAGTAATGCTTTTATCTTCATTGGTTATCAATTCACTAAGAACATCAATTTCTAATAATTGAAATTCAGGTGTAAAGGAATAATATTTTAATGTATCAACAGCATTAAGGCAGAAATGAAAACCTTTTTCACACATTATTAATTTACCATTAAATGTATAAGTTTTACCTACTTCATAAGTTATTGCCATGCACTTCATATTGTATGTTGCTTTGTATGCTTTCATTATATTACTTCCTTAGTTATTGTTTTGCATAGCTTATCAGATTAATTAATGTTTGTCAAGGTTTATTCTTCTGTTTCTCCGCAATGTATCATTCGCCCTTGCAGTTTGATTAATTCACTCTTTTTATTATCATTGTTGTTGTTGTCAAGGATATCTCGTTCTCTGTGAAACAAGAGCAGTTCATACTCTATCATATTTCTTTCAACCTTCAATTTGGATATTTTATTATCTACGTTATTTAGTTTATGTTCGAGTTTGAATATTTTAACATCTACTTTTGCTATGCGATTAGATATGATTATTTTGTTAGCGTCCATTTTGATATCCTTAATTGTTACGCATAGCCTACTAAATTAATTAATGATTGTCAAGATTTATCTTCAAATTTCTGTTTAAGCTCTTCGTATTTCAATCTTTCTACCCTTTCCCTTGCCTCTTTAGATTTTCTTTTTTCTTCTTCCATTATCTCTTTAGCTTTAAGTTCTTTGTCAAGCTTAATTTGTTCAATTCTAGCCTTTTCTGCTTCTAGTAGTTTAATGAGTTCAGTATCAAAATAATCACCATACTCATCATCATACTCACAAGCCTCTATCCACTCTGGTTTGATATAATATGTGTCTGTTGTATATTCTGGGTGACAATGGCAAGACGTATTATATTCATCTTCATATCTTGCGCCTTCTGTTTCCACCCCCTTAAATTCACCCCGTCCATATGGTCTACCAAGAATATCACCTGCTATATAATTTATATGGTTGCAATGATCAACTAATCTATTGTATTGTTTGACTAGTTCTGTGTAATTAATTTTAATTATATTCATTATATCTCCTCAATTTGTAAATATTCTACTACTTCAATTGTCTTTTTGTACACTACTCTTTTAACGGGTTTTGGTTCATATATATATTTAAGTTGTCCTTTTTCGTCCTTAATTCTAACACCATTGACATCTCGTTCAGACATATTACCACACTTATCGTCCCATTTAGGATTAGGGTGATTATTGCAATATCCCAATCTATAAAGCTGTCCATCCTTTTTAAACACTCTACTTTCGTATTTATTGCCATTCTCATCGTGGTTATATTCAGGAGTGCTTATATATTTAGCTTCTCTTAGCCAGTTATTTAGTTCTTGTATATTCATAATTATTGCTTCTTACGTGAACATTCTGCACATATATCTCCACCATCTATCGTTTCCCAGTCTGCTCCGTCCATATAGTCAAGAGCGTCTTCGGGGCTGTCGCATTCTACTTCAAGACCGCATTCTATACATGTAGCTGTTCTTGCTTCTATTTCTTCCTTGTCTGCTATTATACAGTTATGGCACCTTCCGCATTCGCAATTAGTCATTTCACATTCCTCTTAATTGTTACGCATAGCTTATCATTATTTTATGGATTTGTCAAGTCTTTCAATTATTTCATTAATATATTGGAGGTCGTTTTCATCAAGGTCGCCATGGTTTACTGCTGTCTTAATGAGATGTTGATACTCATGCAACCTAATGGCTTTATCTTTAACATCACCTAAAGATAACTGATCAACTCTACTCATTATATAATCGTACATACTTCTCATTTCGTATTCCTTATTTAATTGTTAAGAGAAGCTTATCAGTTTAATGGATGATTGTCAAGATTTAGTTTTCGCTTCACATAAGCCTTACAGGGGGAATCTTCCATTATTTTTAGTAAATCGGTTAATTTTGTATAATCTCCTGACGCACTACATTCATTTATAATATCAACAAAGCCACAAGCCTTTAACTCATCTTGCATTTGTAATCGTAAACTATTCCATTCTTTAACAAGTTGATTGTATTTTGTCAGCATATCCCCCTTTTCCAATTGTTACGCATAGCTTATCGTTAATGGATGGTTGTCAAGACATTTCAATGACTGTCAACTGTTAAACTACTTTAAGTTTATGGAGAAGTTCTTTACTTATGTTAGACATTCTAGCGGGGTCTAAGTCTGCCAGATCGCTTCTCAATTTCCGACTTTCCGATGCACTTAAGACAATTTTAGTGCTAAGGGTATCAGGAATTACCCCATCATTATCAATTGATTCTGTTATATCAACTTTCATAATCTATACTCCTCCTTAATTGTTACGCATAGCTTATCAGATTAATGGATGGTTGTCAAGATATTTCTTTTACTATCTTATGGAGTGTGTTAAGCCATTTCAATTTACAGCGATAGACGTAGTTTCTAAAGATGGATTTTTGTTCTTTGGGGAAATCGCTATTGGACATGACATTAGCGATATTAGAGATATTGTCGAATACATTGAAGGGGATGGTTATATCATAAGTAATTGGAAGGTTTTCTCCTCCTAACACATTTTCCCTTCTAAATTCAGTAATGTCGGTAAGCTGAAATAGAGGTTCGTTTCCAAATACTGTATTAAATGACTCTGGAGGTTCAGGTAGTTTAAAGGGTTTAATCATTTCTTGTAGGTTGTGATATAATTGAGGATCTTCATTGCCTAAAAATACATAAGGCAGATGTTTAGTTTTATGGCGGGTTGAAACTGTTTTGCCTTCATATGATTTAGATATTCCCACTCCAGAGCAACAATGGTAAGTTTCTATACCTTTTTGGTTGAGAAGCTTAATGGTTGGTAATATATATGGGTCTATGCAATTATAGTTCATATTTACTTACTCTTTTTTGAATAGACAGGTAGCAATTTGAGGCTAGGGCGACATCATCATCTTCAACGCCTTTTGTGAAGAATATACCATCTAGGACTAGGTATATATCTTTTGGACCTTTTGAGAGTGAGTTATGTTTTAGGGTTATTTTATCAGCTACTTCGGATATGGGGCAGGTTATCCATAGGGCGGCTAATTTCCTATCTTCTTCAGTAAAGTGTTTAGTTTCTAGTGCTTTTTCTACTCTCGCTTTCCAGTTCATGCTATTGTGCTATTATGCTATTTCTGATTCTTGCTCTAATATGAATCTTTTAACTTGGAGGCGGGAGTATTGTTGAGCGAGAGCAATTACACCATTAGAACTCATATTGTTAACACTAGCTGCTTTAATGATTTTTTCTCTTACTGTGTCCATTTCTTTTTCTAATTCGTTTAATTTATTTGTTTCTTTCATATTTTATTCCTTTATATTCGTTTTAGATGAGATACCCAAATGTTGCCTATATGTTCAAAGTGGAGTTCTTCAGTCCTTTTGTGGGTTATCCAGTCCTGCTCCAGTGCTCGTTCTGCTATATGGAGGATACGGGCAGGTTCATCGCAAGATAGGGCGTTGTGGGGGACGTGACAAGCCTTTATTCGCTTATTAATATAGTTAAGGGTTTTGAATATTGTATTGCTCATGGTTTTTCCTTTCGGTACTTTGTTAGTGATTCTTTCGGCTCTTTAGTGAGGGCATATCCATGTTTTTTGGCAAGATTTTTTAATTCCTTAATCTCTTCTCTTATTTCCTTCTTAATGGCTTTTTCTCTATCTTTAATCTCTTGCTTGGTCATAGGGCGATAACCTTGAATAGAATCACTATTAAAGTCACCCCCATTACGAAATATCAAATTCTTCCAACCCTCAGATTTTAATCGGTTCATTGTTTGTCCAGCATTGGTTGAACTACAATTTTCCCATTTAAATAAATAATTTTTCATTTCTAATTGCTCCTTAGTTTTGGTATATTAGCAGAATATGGCAATTTGTCAATATCTATTTTTGTATTTATCACATTCTGCTTTCCGCATAATTTATAGCATCTTCTAATGAAATAAATGTCCCTCTACTTTCTCCTCCGGGAAAATGCACAGATCCTTCAAACCCCCACCCTACATCGTCAAATGAATTAGTTATTCTTATGCCGTTCTTTTCCCAGCAATCTGTATAAGGGCTTGTCCATCCTCTTTTTTCCCAATCAGGTTTTTCATCTTCTTTCATTTGGGCATATTCTTCAGGATACATTTCTTGAAGTCTTTGGTTGTCTGTGATGGGAATACAAACTCCGCAGGGTTTTATATCTGTTGTTTGTGAGATATTAACATCATAACCCATAGAGTGATATATAGCATCGTTTAGGTTATCGGCTTCTATTGCCTTTAATCCTGAAACTTTAAATTCAATGGGTATGTAATATGTAGTCATAGGTGTTTTTCTTCCATAGTTAAAACGAAAGCTTTGCATCTGTATTTAGCTGATGCACATATGATTTCGTCTACATTTCCCATCCCATTTCTAAGATAGGAGCGATAGGCATAGAATATTCCCCCTTCTTGGCAAATATATTTAATTTCAAGTTCGTGTATGCAATTCAGGTCATTGGGATAATTGGGCAAGCTTTTCAGTCCTTCTGTCCATATTGGGGTATTTTTTGATTTACGCCAATACATCACTCCAGTTCCGGTATGGGGTCTAAATTCATATCCATCCAGTTTAGCGATTATGACTTTTATTTCTTCGTCTGTTAGCTTATCGTATTCTTCAGGTTTCATAATTATCCTTGGGTATTATATGTTTACCTGATCTAATAGCTTTTCTTTACGAATTCTTTCAAGTATTTTTGTTGCTCTTTCGGTATCAGCCTTGTCATCAAACCTAAAATCATAATCAAGAGAGCCATTTGGGTATGTTTTTAGTGGAGTGCATTTGATATTCATTATAACTATCTTAATAACTGTAAGGGGGTCAGGTTTAGGCAATTTATTCTCTTTGACATATTCAGCCATTACCTTAATGAGCCTCAACCTACATTCATTGATATTGTCTTGCATAATATCAGTGCCATAAACAGTAGATAGGGCAGTTAATGGGTCGTGTTTGAGGTTAAGTTTTCTTTTTAATACTTCAATTAAGAAGTTCCCATTACCGCAAGCAGGGTCTAAGAATGTTTTATCCTCTGCCCATACTTCGTTATTTGAGTCAATGGTGAGTCTGTCGAGTATTTCGTTGACTAAGGTTAGAGGGGTAAAGTCCTCTGCTGTAGATTTTTTTCTTGCTTTTCTTTTTTCATGATTATTTTTCATGTGTGTAACTTACCATATTATAGGGGATTGTCAAATATTATTTACATCAATTTTTTGATAAACTGTAGTATATCCATATTGACCATGAACGAGTATTTCTGCAACTATACCT
>Ga0268278_1001360_pt1 | contig 14392 bp, 15 predicted proteins | sample saktaG_3_FD_190135 | JGI IMG/M metagenome (GOLD analysis project Ga0268278, IMG submission 190135) | Saline water microbial communities from Sakinaw Lake, British Columbia, Canada - sak_2010_1_5_55m | ecosystem: Environmental > Aquatic > Non-marine Saline and Alkaline > Saline ... | reverse complement strand
TTCTGATAGTCGTATACCTTTTTAAAGGTTCAGTGAGTTCATAAATTTTTATCCCACCCAGTACTGAGTCTTGAAGGACTTCAGTTAATAGGATTTCTTCTGCTTCTTCAAGGGTAATTATAAAATCAGGATTAGTTGAATGATTTTTTGAACAACTCACTAATAAGAAAGTTAAAATTATTAAGAATAGAACAATTAATCTTCTCATGCTAACTCCTTTTTTTACATAAATTAATGTCCCAAAATATTTACTTATTCAAACTTACATTCAATTCGTTATTTCAACTTTATTTTTGTCAAATTTATTTTCATCCGGTAATGGTTTGTAATAAATTTAATCTTCCTCTCCTCGATTTCTTGATCCTAATTTTTCTCATTCCAAAGTTGAACTTGGGAGTGAGTGACCATGATATAACTGATTATATAACTTACTTTTCAATCACCGGCAAGTAAATATCGAGTTCGGAATCATCCTGATCCGGCTTGAAGCGTTTATTCTCATCATCATAGAATTCAAAATCATAAGGATACGGCATATCATATCCCGAAGCAGGAAGCCATTCATGATATATCTTTTGGAAAGTCTCCATTATCTTTTTGGGATCAAGTTTACCTTTAATGGTAAAAACCGCGTAGGTTGCTGCAGGCAATGTCACGCCAAACATATTGAAAGGAACATCCTCTATCTTTGATACCTCAAAAGCTGCCATATAGGTGAACTGTTTTGTTTCCATGAAATTATCAGGATAGAGTTCGAGTCCGTAGCAGTTCTGATTCACCACATGTTTGATCTCGCGTGCTCGTGGAATGAATTCCTTATCCCACAATCCGGGAATTCCTTCTGCGGTTTGCATGGTCGTATGATATATCACACCGACAAGCTTCATCTCTTTTCTTTGAATTATTTTGTATTCCATAAAATTCCTTTTATTAAATAGTACTAAAATTCCAGTTTATCAGCGATGCCAATCAAATCATCTTTTGCCATTTCGGACATCGAATTGATCGAAACCATCAATTTTTGTGCAGGATAAAGCATAATAAGCATGGAGATCGAATTCCCACCTTCAGAAATGTTGCCGTATTTCATTGTTTTACCCTTATGGGTGAATGTTTCAAAGCCGGATTCATATTCTTCAGATGAATATCCCGAACCTGTGATCATTATCATAGCACCCATACTACTCATATACATTGCCATGTATTCACCCTCCTCCTGCATGACCATTGTCTGGGTGTAACCTGCTCCGCTTATGCCACTCAAGCCATTTTTAAATTCATCAAAAGTAATGGGAACCGGAACATCAGTATCTTCTTCATCTTCATACTCTTCGTCATCATATTCTTCATCACTGAACATGCTTCCAAAACTCGGCATCTCTTCATACGTAATACCTTGTGGAGGTTCAAATTTGGATGCTGGAACTTTTATATTTTCTTCAAATTTTGTTGCAGTTTCATTGGCAACTATGCCCATCATATTCGCTTCTGATTTGAGAGTTATACCATTGTAAATCCAGGATTTCACACCCATAATTTCCATCACTTCGCAGGATTTTCCGAGAAATGTTTCTGTGCCAAGTTTCTGTCCACCAAGAGAATTCATGATATCATCAGCCATTTGTTTCTGTTCTGCTTCCGTCATATCTTCTGCCAAATCTTGCAGCGTTTCCAAGCTGGGAAGTGTACCCTTGTAACCTGTCTTTGTAATCATGTCGATATCATAGATTGTTTGCCCGTCATGGATAGTGACTTTGTGTTCTTTTTGTTCGTTTGTAATGCCCATCATCTTAATGGTTGTGGTCTCATTTGTTTCTTCAAAATATTTCATGCCGTAATCATCAAACCAAACTTGTTTTTCACCGGATACATTTCCTGTGAGTTCATACACGATATGTGCTGATTTGAGGGCATATCGGCGGGGTTGTTCAGCATGAACGATTGAAAAAACAAAGAAGGTAGTAATTAGTAGTAATAATACAGTTTTTTTCATTGAAAACATCGATTCCTTTATTAAAAAATTTTAAGTGTATATTCGAAAATAAAATGATTCTGATTTTTCTTTGTCAAGGAAGTGAAAAAATCTTGATTCTATGTGTGAAATCGTTCTATGAATTGACGGGGTTTTATAATATTTGTCGATTTGTATGTCTGCAAGATCAATAAATCCGAATCTCCTGTGATAATATGATCAGCATGAATGAATTCTGCAAGATGGAGAACGTTATTATCATCGTCATCTCGACAGCATATTGGTTTTATACCCGTTGGTTCGATTTTGATCATCGCTTGTTGAATAAAAGTTGTTATCCTCGTTATTTTATCATTATCAACCTTGAATTTTGATGATAAGATCCGAGTAACCTCCTCAATTATAAAAGATGAGGTGAACATAATGTGCTTATCAATGCATATATCAAGAATGCGCGATGAAAGACCTTGTGTTGTAAGAGCGGATATTATCACATTTGAGTCTAATATGATTCTCATGAAATATCTTTAAACACGTCCTCGTCAGTATAGTAACCAGCTTTCTCTGCATATGGTATGAGCATTTCCCTGAGTTCTTGAAATTCTTGATGAATGATATATTTTTTTATAGCTCTTTTAACAAGTTCGCTTTGCGTTGTGTTGAGTTCTATAGCTTTTTGAGCAATTGATTTTTTTAAATCTTTATCAATACTTATCGTTAAAATTTCTCGCATGATGACTCCAGAATATATTTGTAATAAAATGTATTACAACCCAACGGGCAGTCAAGTTTTATCAAAGACAAATCCAGTTTATGGAATTAAAATATTATTATCTGATTATTATAGGTATCAGTGCGGGTTCAAGCAATTGATTGAATTGTATGCACGCATTTTCGAATTCTCTCTTAAGAGATTCTATCAATTCCTTAACCGAAATTATATTTTCAATTCTATATGCGTTTGAACCTGCAAAGCTAAATCCATGCGTCAAATCACCGATCTTGGCATTCATTAAAGCTTTTGCAATACAATAGAGCGAGGTTTTAAAATCGCAAGTTTTCAGGCATTTCCACGGACATGTGAAGGGCTTTTTTATACCAGCACTAACATCGCGAAGGAAATTATTGATTATTGCTCTGCCGGGCAGTCCAACCGGACTTTTTATTATGACAATATCTTCTTTTTTGCAATAGATGTACTGCTCCTTGAACTTGATATCTGCATCACATTCATTTGTTGCGACAAATCTTGTACCCATCTGGACACCCGATGCACCAAGCTGAAGAAAACGGAAGATATCTTCACCTGTGAATATGCCGCCTGCTGCAATGACAGGAATATCTTTTCCAAACTTTTCTCTGAACGGGATTATTTGCTCAACAACCTGCGGAACGATTTTTTCAAGTTCAAATTCTACATCGTCTATCTGCTCTGTTTTGAAGCCAAGATGCCCCCCAGCTTTTGGACCTTCAACCACGACACCATCCGGCACATGTTCAAATTTTTTATCCCATGTTTGAAAGATAAGTTTTGCAGCTCGGGCAGAAGATACAATTGGAAATATCTTGGTTTTTATAGAACGCAATTGATCGACTGAAATGTTACTAGGCAATTTAAGAGGCAAGCCGGCACCTAAAAATAGCATATCGATCTCTTCTTCAATTGCAGTAGTCACAAGATCGTCATAATCAGACACTGCCACCATGACATTCAATCCGATAACGCCTTTAGACATTTGCTTTGCTTTACGTATTTCTTCTCTGAGTGCTACAAGGTTTCCTTGCCTGTAGTTAACTTGTTTGTTATCTTGCAACAGTCCAAGCCCAACAGATGACATGACCCCGATGCATCCCTGGTCCGCGACTGCAGAAGCGAGACCCGACATGGAAATTCCCACTCCCATCCCTCCCTGAATTATTGAACTCTTGATGACCAAGTCATCAATTTTTAATTCAGGTAATTCTGTTGATATATTTTGTTTCAACATTTTTTGATTCCTTTTATAGTATTAAATAGATTACTTGAAAACTTCACCTTATCTCCTTTTAATTCCATTAAAGATGATATCGAGCATTTTCGTGCTTTCCTCGATGATATCATAGTCCTGTTTGTTTTGCAGCATTGGATATTCGAGACCTTTGATAGCGATAGCGAGCATTCGGGCAGTGCATTCTACATCATCAACAAAAAAATCGTTCTGATCAATTCCATCCTGAAGAAGTTTGCTCAACTCTGTATTTTCATAATCATAAAACTCTATACGGATTTTTTCTACAAAGAAATAGTGATCCAGATATTCCTGTGTGAGTGTTGGATAAAATTTACTCATATCTTCTAAATGGGTCATTCGGGCAGCGACGTATGCACGTATCTTAGCTTCCGGTGTTTCGACAGATGCTGCAGCTTCATTAAGTTTTGACCTGAACTGCTCCGAATCTTTGCGGATCACTTCACCAAAAATACCCTCTTTGCTTGGAAAATAATAATACAGTGTTGCCTTTCCAATATGTGCTTGTGATGCGATGTCTTCCATTGTAGATTTTTTGAAACCAAAACGGGAAAATACTTCTTCGGCAGATTCAATAATCAACTCTTTTCTATTATTCATCCAAACCTCATTTATAGCTTTCGACTAAATTGGTTGAATAGTCGAATCTGTCAAATTATTTATTATTTATTTTTTAGAAATTCGACTGAATTGTAAATTTATTATCATTTTTATACATCGTTCAAGTTGACAAAATATATCGCGATTCAGTTAATTTTTAAATAAATGTGAGATTTTCAGGTATTAAGATCATGAAAAAAATAATTATCTTTCTTTTCGGGATACTCGTTACCATGAATATGTATGCAATAACACTTCTTTCGCCAGATAAAAATATCGAGCTTCATTTCGACCTCGACAAGAAAGGAATTCCCCTCTATAGTGTTTATTACAAAGGAAAACCTGTTGTCGAACCAAGCAATCTCGGGTTTGAGATCAAGAATTCTCCTGCAATGGATTCGCAGTTCAATATTATTTCTTCGGACACATCCTCCATTGATGAAAACTGGGAACCTGTGTGGGGAGAATACAAATCAATTCGAGATCATTATAATGGGCTTACAGTTACACTCGAGCAAAAAAAGCTGAGTAACAGGACAATGTTGATCTATTTCCGTGCATACAATGATGGAGTCGCATTTCGATATGAATTTCCCGAGCAAAAAAACTTATCCTATTTCATTGTTCCAAAAGAAAAAACTCAATTCAACCTTGCTGGCGATCATACAGCTTTTTGGATTTCCGGTGATTATGACACAAATGAGTATGCGTATACAACATCGAGATTGAGTGAGGTTCATGCACAAAAAGGGCTGACTGCAACTGAGATCGGTACGAGAACCATTATCGCAGATAATGCTGTGCAAACACCTCTTATGATGAAAACAGATAACGGAATATACATCAATATCCACGAAGCTGCACTCGTAAATTATCCTGTCATGCACCTTCTCATCGATAAATATAACAGTATTCTCTCGGTTGAACTTGTTCCCGATGCAGTGGGAAATTATGCCTACATACAAACTCCTTTCAAAACTCCCTGGCGAACGATCATTATAAGCGACAAAGCAGAAAATATACTCGCTTCGAACCTTATCTTAAATGTGAATGAACCATGCAAACTCGAAGATACAAGCTGGATCCATCCCCAAAAGTATATCGGAATCTGGTGGTGTCTGCATGTGGGAAAAAATTCTTGGAACTGTGCTGACATTGGAAATGTGAAATTAGAGGGAACGGATTGGGAAAATCTTACTCCAAATGGCAGGCATGGCGCAACAACTGAAAATACAAAACGCTATATCGAATTTGCTGCTGATCATGGTTTTGATGGTGTATTGGTGGAAGGATGGGATATTGGATGGGAGGATTGGTACGGTAAATGGAAAGAAGAAGTGTTCGATTTTGTGACTCCATATCCGGATTTCGATGTGGAAGAATTGCAGCACTATGCTGAAAAAAAAGGTGTGAAACTCATCATGCATCATGAGATTTCGAGCTCTGTTACAAATTACGAACGCAGAATGCACGATGCCTACGAGTTCATGAAAAAGCACGGCTACGATACTGTTAAAACCGGTTATGTGGGCAGGATCATTCCGCGTGGCGAGTATCATGACGGGCAGTGGATGGTGAATCACTATGTGCACGTTGCGCAGCAGACTGCAAAAAATAAGATTATGGTCAATTCTCATGAATCCTGCCGTCCGACCGGGCTTCACCGAACCTATCCAAACTGGCTTGCCTGCGAAGCTGCACGAGGTAACGAGTACAATGCATGGAGTTCTGGCAATGCTCCGGATCACGAGACAATTCTCCCATTCACAAGACTGATGGGCGGTCCCATGGATTATACTCCGGGAATTTTCCAGATTAAGCTTGATTATTATAATCCCCGGAAACGAGAGCAGGTTCACACCACTCTGGCTAAACAGCTTGCACTTTATGTGACAATGTACAGCCCCTTGCAGATGGCTGCGGATCTTCCTGAAAATTATGAGCGGTTCCTCGATGCATTCCAGTTCATAGAAGATGTTCCGGTCGATTGGGATGACACAAAGATAATCAATGCAGAGCCCGGTGATTACATTACGATTGCACGGAAAGCCAAAGGCGAAGATGAATGGTATATCGGGTCAATTACGGATGAGAGTGCTCGAACAATGGATATTCCCCTATCTTTTCTCAATGATAATCAATGGTATGTTGCGACTCTTTATCTCGACGGAAGTTCTGCACACTGGGAGCGCAATCCGATGGATTATCAGATCAATAATTTTATTGTGAATAAAGACACAATTCTTCATATTCCTCTTGTAGAGGGAGGTGGTGCTGCGATCAGCATCAAACCTACTCATCTTCAAGATTTGAAACAATATAAAAAATATTCTGAGATGTAACTTATTTTAACGGGATAGGAATCAACTATGAAAAAACGAAGTTTGGAATTACAAAAGGAAATTCGCGTGAAAATGATAAAGAAGATAGAAAAATTTTTCCTCAATGAGCGCGATGAAGAGATTGGAGAACTCGCTGCGATACAGTTTCTGGATTTTATTACAGAGAACCTGGCAAGTGAATTTTATAATAAAAGCATCCGGGATTGTATGGCTCAGTTGAGTATAAATATCGAGGATTTGAAGGGATTGGAATTATAATAAAGACCTTGCGAACGATTTCTTTGTAACCTTCGCAACGGTTTGTAACGGTCGGAATCATACGCTACGAGCAGCTGCTCACTTTAGTTTCACTTTTGCACCCAGGTCATTTACTCTATAAAAATTATTGTCCTCAATAAGCAATGCTTGTGCATTTCCGGAATTCTTCTCCTCAGGATGTACTACATCAATTCTCATAATTTTTCCATTATATTCAGAGCTAACACTGTCAACAATTGTATGCCCTATAACTACAGTGTTTGCATCGTACTGTGCAAGGGCAGATTCAACTTGATCATGAGTTGATTTTTTATAGTAATCCTTATAATCCATCACCATTCCCCTGAACCACAAAGGACCCAAATTTCGAAATAGAAAGCGAGTTCGATCATTCTCGATCTCACTAGTCTGGTAATCAAGATATGCCCGGACGGAATCATTGATCTCTTGAAATGAAAAATCGTGTTCAATAAGCTCGGGACTCAATCCTGCATGCACGAATAAGATATCCCCTATTCGTTCGATCGAATTCTTCGTTCTGAGCCATGCTCCAAGTTCAGCATCTTTTGAGAAAAGGTATCTAAGTGCTTCCGAAGGATTATCCTTTTTGCTTATCATCTGTGCTGCTGCGATGTATTTATCCTGTGTATAATCTGTTCGCCCTTTGATATCCATGTTCTCATGATTCCCAAGAATAACATGCACTATACCATTTTGTTCCTGAGCTTGTTGTTCGAGTTTATAGATAAGCCAGAGCACCTGAGTGACGAATTCACCTCTGTCAACAAGATCTCCATTCACCACAAGATGTCCATCCCCAAAAGCCCAGTTGAAATGCTCATCAATAATTCCATTTCCTTGAAGAAGACTTACGAGCACATTGAAATTTCCTTCGATATCCGAAAGTACAAATATTTTATCTGAAGCCGGATAACACGCAGGATAAATTATCAAACTGTCCTGAAGAGTGAAATAAAATGTATCATTGATTTCATTCGGAACGACAACTTTGAACGTATCTGTACGAATTGTTTCATGAAAATTCAGTTCATTACTCTCATCAATTTCATATACAAGAACTGAAGGATCATGATTGAATATATACGGTCCGTCAATGCCGTCCAAAGAATATTTTTCTTCCTCAAAGATGACATCGGCACAAACTGACATCCAAAAAGTTATGAAAAAGATAAAAAATATAAATAACGACTTCAATTTCATGAATATCCTTCATTTATCTGCTCGTTCCAAAGTTCAACTTAGGAACGAGAATTAAACTTTGAGATGAGTTGCAAGTGTTATTATCTTATATGCACTATTTTGCTTACAGAGATTTTTTTCTGTGTGGTCAATTTCAAAAAATAAATGCCTGTTTCCAGATCAGAGGTGTTCCAGTCAAATGTATGATATCCTGCTTGTCTGATTTCATCAACAGGTGACTCTACGAGCTGACCTAAAAGATTATATGCCTGGATTCTTACTCGTCCCGGTTCGAGGATTGAATAACTCACACTTGTAGTTGTTTTGCACGGATTCGGGGAATTGCCGATAAGTTGAGTGGTGAGTTGTTCAGGAATATGCTCAACTCCAGTCGGATCCATAGGATAACCAGCTGTCCAAGTTGCTCCAGAAATGCTCCCATTGAAACCGTTTATTGTAGAATCATACGCAATAGAACCATTTCCTGCCTGCATTCTCCATAGTCCGACAAGACCGGGTTCTGCACCTGTAAGTGGATTATCCATATTATTGCTTATTTCAGTTTCTGTACGGGCAATATTCCATAACCGGACTTCGTCAATCACTCCGCTCCATTGTCGGTTTGCATAAGTATAATAGTGACCTCCGATTCTCAAATCCACTACTGAAGGTTGCATTGTTTCAACACAAGGAGTTGCTTCCTTTTCTTTACCATTGATAAAAATCCTCACATGTGAGCCGTCGAATGATCCTGCAATATGAGTCCATAAATTCAGGGGAACTGAGCCAGAAGGTGCACTTGAACGATACCAGCCAGCGCTTGTCCCAATAGCAAATTGCGGAACTGCAACGAAGCTGTTATTTTCAATACGCAGGATAAAACCGTCATTTGTGCTGAGCCACTCTTCGTTACCAACAATAGAGGGCAAAAGGGTTATACTGTCGGGCTTTACCCACGCTTCAATGGTCATTGCGGTTGCGGGACTGAGTGCCGGATTATTTGGAATTGTGACCTCATTGTAATACTCTCCATTAAAAAGCAAGGCATAGTCTTCTGCCATGAGAGTTGTGGTAAGTAGTACTAAAAAAACAAGTAGTAATGATTTTTTCATGTGCATCCTTTCGTAGGTTTGATGTTATTCTTTTTGTTTTCTCTATCTATTTTCCTTTTGATATAGTACTAATGCCGAAAAGTTTATAGGGTAGGCAGAAACCTGTTATGCTTGTCATTATCAGCAATCCTGCTATAACCAATAGTATGATTCCTAATGTTCCTGCGAGTACATTTGTAAAATACAAAATCGCAATAATTACAGCTATGATCACTCTAATTATTCTATCTAAAGTTCCTATGTTTTTTTTCATTTTTTCTCCTCGTTGTTTTAAAGTGGCATTCAAGTTACTTCAAATTATTTCAAATATGATAAGATAACAAAAAGGGAATTTTTTGAGTTTTGATTGTCAAATTTATTCTTTTTTGTTTGATGGATAAAGAAAATAAATCAGAATGTAGAATTCTAAGGAACGAGGATTCCAAACCTCTTTAATAATACATCGATTCCTTTCCACTTTGTCCTGCCCAGAGTGAAAGTGTTTTGTTGAATTTTTTTCTTCTCTCTGCGCACTCTGTGGTGAATAATTTTTTACATAAACTCCAACCGGTAGGTTTTTAATTCTCTTCTTCGCTTTTTATAGTCCGGGCAATAACGTGAGAGTTCGTTCCAAAATGCAGGGCTGTGATTTTTTACTTTGAGATGAACAAGCTCGTGCATAATAATATACTCCCGAAGCTCATCGGGCAGCAGAATGAGTTTCATGTTGAGATTGATGTTATTTTTGTGTGAGCAGCTCCCCCACAGCGTTTTTTGATTTTTGATGAGCACACGATTATAAGTAAATCCATGCTTTTCAGCTAAAGTATCCAATGTATGAATAAGTACAGCTTTTGCATGTGTACGATTAATATTCTGTGAGATTGCTGGCGCTTGATAATTCTTCTTGAGTTCATTGAGTCTCTGCACATGTTTCCTGATCCAGTCTGCTTTTGTCTCAACAAATTTCTGTGCTTTCTTCATTGAGACACCTAGCGGAACTGCAACACGAATTCTTTCAGCTTTAACCGAAATGCTTATGCGCTTGGCGCGGGAGCTGCGAACAAAGATGATGGGTATGCTGAAAGGAAGATTTAGTTTCATTTATTTGTCGAGTCTTAGCTTTGACCTTATTCGCCTACCGACGTGATGAGATTCAATGAGGACATTTCTCAGTTGTTTATTTTTGAAATTCACCAATTTCTCGTTCATGGTTTATTCCCCTCTCACAGAGGGGTGTCTGCCAGCTGGCGGACGGGGTGTTCTCTTTTTTTCACTATCATTCATACTATCCAATAATTTTATACAATACTCTCCCAAATATTCCATTACATCACAAAGGTTCTTTTTGATTTCTATATCAGGAAAATGTACAATATGCAATCCCAGTGAAGTTAAATATTCTTCCCTTTTCTGATCATATTCTATTTTAGAATCATGGCTGCTTCCATCTATCTCTACCACAAGATCAAGTGCGGGACAATAGAAATCTACAATATAATTACCAATGATCTTTTGACGATGGAAATCGAGTGAGAGAAATTTCTTATTTCTCACCTGCTTCCAGAATAGGATTTCGGATACGTTGCCGGTTTTACGCAATTCACGGGCTCGCTGCTTTAATTTGGGATTGAAGGGGAGCTTTTTATATTTTTTGAATGACCCATTTCGTTTTAAGTTAGTAGGAAACACCCCACGGCTAAAGCCGCACCCCTCTTGCAGAGGGGATTTTTTGTCAGTTATTTTATTCATGATTGCAACCCATAGTCGACGAAGTTATCTCTGATGCGCTTGGCGCGGGAGCTTTTTTTGAAAAGAATGCAGCCTAAGTCATTTAGATTTATTATCATTTATTGTATGCTTATAGAACCGACTGTTTTTTTCCCAATTCTCTAAATATTTATTATAATCCCCGATTTTTGCATAGCTTTCAAGAATCTCTATTGATTCTTTTTTATATTTTAATTTAGAATTTTTAATTAATAAATAGAAATTTAAAAATAAAAATGGAATTGCAATTAAGCATAATATTAAACCTTTAAATGAAAATAGAATTTCCATAAGTGAGATTTGTGATATTAGATCATAAACATTTTTTATACAACTATTTGATTTTATTGGTATTATACACAAAGGGAAGATAACTCCAACACAAAATAATATAGAAATTATGATTAGTGACCAATGAATAATTTTAGATGACTCCGGATTTGATTTTAAATTCTTTATCATAAAATATATTTTGTTTGTATTCTCATAAACTTCAACATATGTTTTCTGAACATTATTAATTATTTCATTCATAGAAGGAATGGAATAGTTATACGCTTTATAAATCTCTAATTTTTTTTCGAGTCTGAGATTTATTTCTTCTTTAGAAGCAACATTAGAATTTTTATTATCTGTATTTTCAAGAATCTCCTTTAATAAATTAAAAATGGATTCTCTATCATCATACCATGGAAACTTCAGCTTAAAATAGTACTCTTCGATTGATTTAATTTCTGAATTCGATATACAATTTTTTAATTTTAACAGTGCTATGTATTTCATATATAAATTATAATTTTCGTAATCTACTGCTAATGTTCTCATTGATAATGAATGAGAAATATTAAATAATGACTGCATTTTACTAACATTCTTTTTATAGTCAGAATCATTATTTAAGAGTTTTGTTACAACAAACGCGCCCCAAAAAGCTATAATAATCCCTGTAACTTGAGAAACGGTACTAAAGAAAATATTCCAATCCATAATATTATGTATCCTATATTAATATATTTTCGACTTGACTTAACTGGAGGATTTTCTGGTTTTGATTCAGAGTATTCTTTATTCTTTTATCATACTGAACTCCATGATACTTTATCCTCCCATTAGCGGAAGTCCAGTCTGAACCTGTTTTTCGTTTTCTATTTTACATTTTAAATTTGATATTCTCACCTTTCCATACCTTTATACTGAAGTTCATACAATTTATAGTAAATCCCCCGCAGTTTAAGAAGTTCGTTGTGAGAGCCCTCTTCTGCAATTCGTCCTTTATGAATGACAACAATACGGTCAACATTCTGAATAGTTGAAAGCCGGTGCGCAATAATGATCGAAGTGCGGTTTTCCATGATCTTTTTTAATGCATCCTGAATGAGCATTTCTGTTTCGGTATCTATGTTAGAAGTGGCTTCATCCAGCACAAAAATGCTCGGGTCCCCAACCAGCACACGCGCAAACGCAAGGAGCTGGCGCTGTCCAGCAGAAAGGACTGAGCCGCGTTCTTTGGCATCATCATCATAACCCTTTGGAAGCCGTGATATAAAGCGGTCAGCATTCACATATTTTGCTGCCTGCACGATCTGCTCTTTGGTAATATCTTCGCGTAAAAGCGAGATATTATCACAAATTTTGCCGGAAAAAATAAACACATCCTGATGCACCACACCGATATTGAAGCGTAGTTCTTCAAGATTATAATCCTTAATGGATTTCCCATCAATGAGGATAGTGCCTTTTTGGAAAGGATAGAATGAACTGATGAGTTTCACAAGAGATGTCTTCCCACCTCCGGTCGAACCTACAAGTGCAACTTTCTCGCCTTTTGCGATCTTCAGGTTTATATCTTTGAGCACCCAATCTTCGTTCTTATATGCCATCCACACATTTTTGAACTCGATCTCGCCCTGCAGGCGTGTGGGATATTCGGGTATCACAGAATAATGCTCTTCCTTCTCATCCATGAGTTTGAAGATGCGCTCCAGCGCAGCCATTGCGGATTGCATTACATTATACTTCTGGCTCAGGTCATAGAGCGGGTCAAAGAAGCGGTGCACATAGCTGATGAACACGACCAACACACCCATCGACATTTTATCCTGTAGAATGCTTCCCCCGCCGTACCAGATGATGAGTGCGATCGCAAGATGAACCATCACATCGATCAACGGACGAAATACTGCAAAGACACGCAGCTGCTTTCTCTCAGCTTGGTAATATTCCTGGGTGATATCCTCGAACTCAGCCAATTTCTTCTTCTCTTGATGGAAAAGCTGGATGGTTTGAATGCCTGATAAGTTTTCACTCAAACTGGTATTTATTTTTGCAAGACGAATCCTCACAAGGCGATAGACTTTGCGGATATCGACTTTGAACTTGAGCATGAAGAAAATCACAAAGGGAAGCACCACAAAAGTGAAAAGCGCCAGTTTCCAGTTGATAATGAGCATCACAATGAGGATCGCCAGCATCATGAAAATATCCTGCACCAGCGTGATAATTCCTTCTCCGAGCATTTCTGACAGTGCATTTACATCATTGGTGACCCTCGTGACAAGCCGCCCGATCGGGTTTTTATCAAAGAAGGACATAGGAAGTTTCTGCAGATGATTGAAAAGTTTCATGCGCAGATCATACATAGAATGCATCGCGCCGTATTGTGTAAGATATATCTGCACATAGCTGAATACGAATCGTAAAATGAGAAATACAAAGAATATGATCGCCAGGATTTTCAAGCCGTGGATGTCATGGGACCGAAGAATTTTTGTGTCATCAATACTCAGTTTGGACAAGTTATTCTGCTGAATGATATAATATTTTCCAAAAGGTTTCAGGTACGCCGGATTCTTTTCTACAATGGGAGTATTTTTCTCATTTATCGGAAAGGCAGCATAGATCTCTTTACTGATACACCCGCCGGCAAGGAGCGCCTTGTAGTGCCGCGGCAGTAATTTATCAATATTATAGCTATGCATAAGTATGTTACCATCCTGCTGACTGACTACGTACTTTTTATATTTGTTTGTGAAATGTTCCTTCAATTCGGGATGGTTTTCCACAGTAAGAATTTTGAGAGAAGGATTGATGTATTCGTCAATAGCATATTTGGTGATATATGGAATTGCGATCGCAAAGAATGCCACTATG
>Ga0268278_1001354_pt1 | contig 14445 bp, 10 predicted proteins | sample saktaG_3_FD_190135 | JGI IMG/M metagenome (GOLD analysis project Ga0268278, IMG submission 190135) | Saline water microbial communities from Sakinaw Lake, British Columbia, Canada - sak_2010_1_5_55m | ecosystem: Environmental > Aquatic > Non-marine Saline and Alkaline > Saline ... | reverse complement strand
GATTAGCTTATTCATTAAACTATAAAACCCCAATCCAGTTTAGAACTGAATTAGGGTTCATATAGTTTTTAAAATGTCTACAAACTCTTGACTACTTCACTGCTGCCTTTTTCTTTTTTTATACTGCTTTCTTATTCTTTTTTTGTTCCAATTTTTTAATTTCTTTTCCACAAATTTGTTTTCTTTCTTGGATCTTTCCTGTTTTTTAATTATACATGAAATATTATAGCACTGATTATGCAATATGTTATAATAGTGAAGAAGAAGAATTAAGGTGGTGATTCAGTGAACAAATCGAATATTTTCATCGTTGGTGGAGGAGCATCAGGTATTCTTGCAGCAATTGTTGCTAAAAGAAATGGCTCAAATGTTACTATATTGGAAAAGAATCCACGAATCGGCAAAAAAATATTAGCAACTGGCAACGGAAGATGCAATTATACAAATATTAAAGCAAGTAAAGATGCATATAATCATCCTGATTTTGTTCATACGATACTTAATCAATTTTCAGCTTCAGATGCTCTCGTTTTTTTTGAAGAACTTGGTATAGCACCTAAAATTGAAGATTATGGTAAAGCTTTTCCCTTATCAGAACAAGCAACGAGTATCATCGATGTTTTTTTATATGAACTTCATCGTCTGGAAATCAATATAATAACTGAAGTCACAGTGAATTCAATTGAAAAAAAAGGAAATAAGTTTCAAATAAAAACTGCCTCTGGTCAGCACTATCAAGCAGATAAGGTGATTATTGCAACAGGTGGCAAAGCAATGCCTAGTACAGGTAGTGATGGACTAGGTTATCCTCTAGCAAGAAAATTAGGGCATCATGTGACAACCATTTTTCCTGCACTAGTAAAGCTAACACTTTCGAGTCCATATTTAAAACAACTTGATGGAGTTAAGATTTCTAGCAAAGTTCAATTAGTAAATAAAAATCAATTAATTCAAGAAGAATTTGGTGATATTTTATTTACAAAATACGGCATTAGTGGGCCAACAATTCTAGATATCAGTCGTAAGGCTAATGAATTACTAATTCAAAAAGAATCTCCGAAAATCAATGTTATTTTGATTGACTCAATACCTAGAAAAGAAATAGAAATAAGATTTCAAAAATTTTCAGATAAGCCAGTTGATTTTAGTCTAATCGGTTTAATAAATAAAAGATTAATTTCTGCACTTATAAAAGAAGCAGGCATAAATAAGCAGAATACTTTAATTTCTGATTTAAGTTTTTCTGAAATTCAGAAATTAATCTCATTGCTTTTCAGTTGGGAGTTTAACATTACTGGAAGTAAAGGCTTTGAAGATGCACAAGTTACTGCTGGTGGTGTTGATATTAGTGAGGTTAATTCTGAGACTTTGGAATCCAAATTAGTATCTGGTATATATTTCACAGGGGAATTACTCGATATAGACGGTTTATGTGGAGGATATAATTTGCAATGGGCTTGGTCGAGTGGTTATGTAGCTGGAAAACATGCTAGTTCATAGAGGTTAAAATGATAAGAATAACGGATTTGAAACTTGAATTAAAGTATGCGGAAACAAAAGAACAAGAACTGAATCAACTGAAAAAGTTAGTTTCATATGCATTTCATATCAATATGAGTGATATTGAAGAAATTAGCTTGTTTAAAAAAGCTATTGATGCTAGAAAGAAAAATCATATCTTTTTTGTTTATAGTATCAACCTTAAGTTGAAGGATGAACGTTCATTTATACAAAAGAAGCATAAGGGTGTATCTATTGCCCCTGTGATGAAATATCAAGAGGTTCCTGAAGGAAATGAAAAACATGACAATTCTCCAGTTATTGTTGGATTTGGACCTTCTGGTATATTTGCTGCGCTAATTTTATCGAGAAGAGGTTATCATCCTATTGTTTTAGAACGAGGACTTGATGTAGATGCGCGTACAAAAAATGTAGAAGCTTTTTGGAATACTGGTATATACAATGAGAAAAGCACAATATTATTTGGTGAGGGTGGAGCAGGAACATTCTCTGATGGAAAGCTCACAACATTAATTAATGATCAAAGGTGCCGATTAGTTTTAGAATTCTTAGTTAAGCATGGTGCTGATCAAGAGATATTATATATTAATAAACCTCATATAGGTACTGATATTCTTAAGGTCATCTTAAAAAAGATGAGATTGGAAATCATTAAAAATGGAGGCCAAATATTATTTGAATCAAAAGTAACTGATTTTATGATTGACAATAACAAACTAACTGGCGTTAAAATTAATGATAATCAGATTATTCCTACTGAAATTTGCTTATTGGGTATTGGTCATAGTGCAAGAGATACTTTTGATCTTTTACATCAAAATAAGTTAAGTATAATACAAAAACCTTTTTCGATTGGTGTTCGTATCGAACATCCTCAAACATTTATCAACCATGCTCAATATAGAGCATATGATAATTCACCTAATTTAGGGGCTGCGGACTATAAACTAAGTTATCATAGTAAAAATGAGAGAAGTGCTTATACTTTTTGTATGTGTCCTGGTGGAGATGTCATGTGTGCAACCTCAGAAGAAGGTGGTCTAGTTACAAATGGTATGAGTGAAAGTAAAAGAGATCATGAAAATGCCAATTCAGCACTTCTAGTAAATGTAAAACCAGAAGATTTTGGTTCTTCACATCCCTTAGCTGGAGTTGAATATCAAAGACAATTCGAACAAAAAGCATTTCTATTAGGGGGCTCAAATTACTTTGCGCCTATTCAACTGGTTGGTGATTTTTTAAATGATATTCAAAGCACAAAATTAGGCGTAGTAACTCCATCTTATAAACCTGGAACAACTTTTGTTAGAATGACAGATCTTCTTCCGAGTTATATTACAGATACAATGAAGAGTGCTTTACTTGATTTTGATAAAAAAATAAAAGGTTTTGCGATGAATGATGCTGTACTGACAGGTGTAGAAACAAGATCCTCATCACCAATCCGTATCTTAAGAAATGAAAATCATGAATCTAATATTTCCGGAATATACCCGATGGGTGAGGGTGCTGGTTATGCGGGTGGAATTATGTCATCTGCTGTAGATGGAATAAAAACAGCGGAATATATCATTGCGAAATATAGGAAAAAATGATAAATTAGACATGGAATAATATAAAATTACGAGGTGAAAAAATGGTTATATCTAAAACTACAAAATTCAAAGGTATTGATAAAAATCCTTCATTATTAGGGTTCGGATGTATGAGATTTCCGACACTAACAGCAGATAAACCTGATATTGATGAGGAACTTGCATATAAGATGATAGATTATGCATATCAACACGGTGTGAATTATTTTGATACTGCTTATCCATATCATAATGGATTATCAGAATTATTTATCGGAAAAGCACTCAAAAAATATCCAAGAGATTCATTTTATCTGGCTTCTAAAATGCCAAGTTGGTTAATTAAGTCAAAAGATGATGCAGAAAGAATTTTTAATGAGCAATTAGGAAAATGCCAAGTTGAATATTTTGACTACTATTTATGTCATGCTTTAGGTAAAGAACAATTCAAACCTTATCTTCTACCTGGTGTTATGGATTTTTTATATCAAATGAAAAAAGAAGGGAAAATCCGTCATTTAGGTTTTTCGTTTCATGATACGCCTGAAGTATTAGACGAAATTATCCACACTTTTCAATGGGATTTTGTTCAATTACAGATAAATTACTTGGACTGGACATTTATCAATTCCAAGAAAATGTATGACATCGTTAACGATTACGGAGTTCCTTGTATCGTCATGGAACCTGTACGTGGAGGCACTTTGGCTACTTTGTGCGATGAATCACAACAAGTCTTCAAGGCATATAACCCTAAAGTAAGTGTCGCATTTTGGGCAATTCGTTACGTAGCTTCAAAGCCTAATGTCATGCTAGTTTTAAGTGGCATGTCCAATATGGAACAAACAATCGATAATGTCAAGACGATGACATCTTTTAGACCAATTACAGAAGATGAACAGAAAGTAATTGATCAAGCACTAGAAATCTTTTTAAATAGTCAAACTATTCCATGTACATCTTGTGGTTACTGTATGCCTTGTCCACATGGTGTTGATATTCCAGGAACTTTTAGAGTTTATAATCAGTATGCTATCTCAAAAAGAGCTTGGCAATTTTTGCCAGAATATAAAGATAATCTAAAAGATAAGAATGCAGATTTTTGTATTAGTTGTGGTGATTGCTTAGAATTATGTCCACAAAAAATTGAAATTCCTGATCGAATGAGTGAAATCAGTAAACTTGTTATCTCATTAAAAAAATAGAAAATATAACCTATTTATAGTGCATATAAAATATGCACTATTTTTTTAATAATGCAAAGTTTTTAATTTAAGAGAAATATTAATAGATGATTGAGATGGATTGCTGATAATGGTATAATAGAGTATAAAACTTAAAGAGGTACATTATGTTTGAGATTGTGAAAAAGAAGATATTAAAACCAAGCGTTATACGTTTAAAAATAAAAGCACCGTTTATTGTTAAACATGCTAAACCTGGTCAGTTTGTCATTCTTCGTGTTGAAGAAGAAGGCGAACGCATACCTATGACAATAACAGAGGCTAATCATGATGATGAAACTATAACAATTATATTTCAAGTTGTAGGAGCTACGACGACAAAATTGAACCAACTTGAGGTTGGTGATTCTTTGCACGATTTTGTTGGACCTCTTGGTAAAGCAACTCATATTGAAGGACTAAAAAAGGTTGCAGTAGTTGGTGGAGGTGTTGGATGTGCGATTGCATATCCAGTTGCTAAAGCTTTGTACGATCAAAAGACGATAGTCCATTCAATTATCGGATTTAGATCGACTGATCTAATATTTCTTGAAGATGAATTTAGAGCTTGTAGTAATAAGACCATTGTTATGACTGATGATGGTTCAAATGGAAACAAGGGATTTGTCACAAATGCACTAAAAAAATTACTTGAAAATGGAGAAATCTATGATGAAGTTATTGCGATAGGTCCACTACCCATGATGAAATTTGTGAGTTTAACAACAAAACCATATGGAATTAAGACGATTGTTTCCATGAATCCTGTTATGATTGATGGAACCGGTATGTGTGGAGGGTGTCGAATTTCAGTTGGCGGCCAAATGAAATTTGCATGTGTTGATGGTCCTGAATTTGATGGACATCTTGTTGATTTTGATGAGGCGATTAGACGAAATTCAATGTATAAAGATTTTGAAGTTAAACAACACAAACATGTGTGTAATCTCCTAAAGGAGCAAGATAATGCTAAATAAATCAATGACAAAAAATATCATGCCACTTCAAGATCCTAATGTACGTATTCATAATTTTGATGAAGTCTCCTTAGGGTATACTTTAGAACAAGCAATTGATGAAGCTAAAAGATGCTTAGATTGCAAACACAAACCATGTGTCAAAGGATGTCCTGTAGAAATAGATATACCACGTTTTATTGAAAAGATTATTGAAAGTGACATAGAAGGTGCATATCAAGTCATTTTAGAATCTAGTTCTCTCCCATCAGTTTGTGGAAGAGTATGTCCTCAAGAAACACAGTGTGAGCAAGTGTGTGTCAGGGGTATAAAAGGTGAAGCTGTGGCTATCGGTCGTTTGGAACGATTTGTAGCAGATTATCACCATGCTCAAAAACAAATACAAATAGTAAAACCACAATCAAACAATCATATGATTGCTGTTGTTGGCTCTGGTCCATCTGGCATATCATGTGCCTATGATTTGGCTTTACTAGGCTATGATGTAACCATGTTTGAAGCTTTGCATATTCCTGGTGGTGTATTAGTATATGGAATTCCTGAATTTAGATTGCCAAAAGAAATTGTTAAAAAAGAGATTCAAGTTCTAAGAGATTTAGGTGTTGATATCAAAACTAATATTATCATTGGTAAAACACTAACCATTGAAGATTTATTTTCAGATGGATATGAAGCAATCTTTCTTGGAACAGGGGCAGGTTTGCCAAAGTTTATGAATATACCAGGTGAAATGCTTAATGGTGTTTATTCAGCCAATGAGTTTTTGACACGCGTTAATTTGATGCATGCATATCATCAATCGAGTTCTACACCCATCCAAATAGCAAAAAAAGTTGCTGTTGTTGGTGGTGGAAATGTTGCTGTTGATGCTGCGAGATCTGCAAAACGTTTAGGTGCTAAAGAAGTTTCAATCGTATATAGAAGATCAATGACAGAACTTCCTGCTCGTCAAGAGGAAATTGAGCACGCTATAGAAGAAGGCATCATCTTTAGATTGCTCACAAATCCAACCGAAATATTAGGAGATAAAAATGGATTTGTTAGAGGAATAACGTGTGTCGAAATGGAGCTAGGTGAATCTGATGAATCAGGTCGAAGAAGACCCATTGTTAAAAAAGGATCCGAATTTGATCTTGAAGTTGATTCTGTAATTATGGCAATTGGTACAACACCCAATCCACTGATTACATCAACAACAAAAGGTATAGAAACAAATAGATGGGGCTGTATAGTAACGCAAGATGAAAGTGGATTAACATCCAAAGATATGGTTTTTGCTGGTGGAGATGTTGTAACTGGTGCGGCAACAGTGATTTTAGCAATGGGAGCTGGAAGAAACTCAGCAAAAGCAATCGATCAAAAAATACAAAAGAAAAATAAATAAAATTATATACAATCATAATCAAAATTTTATAGTCTTGATTATGATTTTTTTGTGTAAAAAAACTAATTTTATTTAAAATATAGAAAATAGAATGAAAATACAATAAATATTTATTAAGAATATCTTAAGTAATAAAATATAAAAAAATATTGTGCTAAAATGATATTGTACTTTAAAATCAGTTGATTTTTTTATATATAATATATTAATATACTATATTTTTAGGGAGTTTGGTTAGAATTATGCAAAAAGTAAACGTTGGGTTAATAAATACAAGCCAAAAAGAATATAGTAATTTTAAACGAATGATTGAAAAAGTCGTTCCTTTTATTAATGTTGATATGATTCAATTATCAGTAATGGACGTTAATGGAATCGATAATCAGAAATATGAACTTCTAATTGTTGATGACAATGAATCTGAATTGCTTAGTATCAATATTTGCAAATTTTTGAGAACAGAAAAACCCTTTTTAGAAATACCAATATTTATTTTATTAGATAGTGTTCCAGAACAGAAAGCAATTAATAAAATTAGACATAGAGGTGGATCTGGATTTCTTTTAAAACCAATAGATACCAATGAATTTTTATACAAGGCTTTTAGTTTAATTAGCCATCCTCAAATTAATGATAAAAATAAAGATAATAGGGATTTAATTCAGGGACTAAAAACCAAAATTAAAGAACTTGAAATTGATTTAAAAAAATGTTTAGACGCAGAACAACAAATCATTGAAACAAAAGAATTTTATAGAGATTTATTTGAAAAGGCACCGATGGGATATCAATCATTAGATATTGATGGCAATTTCCTTGAAGTCAATAAAAAATGGACTGATATATTTGGTCTAAAAAAAGAAGATGTGATTGGAAAGAATTTTACCAATATTCTTATACCTGAATATCGAGATAAATTTAAGGAGCGATTCAAACAATTAAAAGAATCAGGTAATATACATACAGAATTCAAAGTGTACGGAAAAGATAATGAAATTCTTGATATTGAATTCGAAGGTAAAGTTTTTTTAAGTGAAAACAATTCAAATTTTCAAACAATGGGTGTATTAGAGAACATAACTGAAATTAAACGTGCTCGGAATCAAATTAGCACCAGTGAAGAAAAATATCGTTCATTAGTAACGAAAATGCCTTTAGGACTCGCTGTTTATGAATCTATTATGGATGAAGAGGGAAAACCTTATGATTATCGACTCATTAGTGTTAATCCTAGTTATGAAAAAACAACAGGACTAAAAGCTGAAGATAGAGTTGGAAAAACACTTAGAGAAATCTTTCCAGAATCGTTTTATAATCGGTTTAAAAAATATGAAGAAGCCGCTCTTGAAGGCAAAGATACTCATTTTGAAGAATATTATCCATCAATAGGTAGATATCTTAACATATCTGCTTATTATACATCTTCGATGCAACTTGCATTGGTTATGCTTGATGTAACAGAAAAAGTTGAATTGAATCACAAACTTCTTTTGGAGAAACAAAGACTATCTAGAGTTGTTGAATCATCCGCAGATATTATTTTTGAAGTTGACCTTAATAAACGATTTGTATCGGTTTATGGAAAAGGACTTACTAAAATAGGTCATTCATCTTCAGATTATCAAGGAAAAACAGTTATTGATGTATTTGGTAAAGATGGAATTTCAAGAGATATTGTTTATACAAAGGCACTAAATGGAGAAAGCTCTTCATATCAGTGGAGTTTTAAAACACAAACAGATATCATTTATTTTGAATCTAATATTGCTCCTATTTATGATGAACATCATCAAGTTATTGGTGCAGTTGGAATTACTCGTGATGTCACTGAACAAAAAAAGAATCAAAATGAAATAGAATATATGGGACAGCATGATTATTTAACAGATTTGTATAATAGAAGATATTATGAGACAAAATTGCGCGAATTAAATCAGAAAGAAAATTATCCTATAGCAATCATGATGATTGATTTGAATGGATTGAAAATTTTAAACGATGCATTTGGTCATCGCTTGGGAGATCATGCTTTAACTCGAGTAGCTAATGTTTTAGCTAATATAATCAATCATAGAGGGATTATAGCACGTATTGGAGGAGACGAATTTGCTGTTATTTTCACTAAAACTACAGCTGATGAATTACATCAATATAAAATTGACATTACTGAAGAAGCATCAAAAATCAGTTTAGGAAATATTTCATTATCAGTTGCTGTTGGTTATGAAATACTTGATAAATATCATACAGATTTGAGTGAATTACAAAAAGATGCAGAAAACTTCATGTATAGACATAAGATAACTGATGGTATGAGTACAAGAAATAATGCAATTAAAGCAATTTTAGAAACGCTAACAGATAAATATGAAGAAGAAAAAATTCACTCGCAAAGAGTTAGTCAATTATGTGTTGGTCTTGGTAAAGTAATTGATTTGGATAATGACGATCTAAAAGAGTTAGAATTAGCAGGAATGTATCATGATATCGGAAAAATTTCTATTCCTGATGCAATCTTAGATAAACCTGAAAGACTTACAAAAGAAGAATTCGATGTCATTAAGACCCATACTGAAGCAGGTTATAATATTTTAAAGGCAGCTGATCAGTATTCGGATTTAGCAATACATGCACTCTATCATCATGAAAGATGGGATGGAAATGGATACCCCATGGGTTTAAAGGAAGAAGGTATTCCATTGTTTTCAAGAATTATCTGTATTTGTGATTCTTTTGAAGCGATGACGGCCGAAAGACCATATAAAGAAAAAATGACACTAGAGGAAGCACGTGACGAAATTATCAGATGTTCTGGATCACAGTTTGATCCAAAATTAGCTAAATTATTTGTAACTGAAGTGTTAAAGAAAGAATGGAAAAAATAAAAAAAGATGTTTATCTATTATAGGAAAGCATCTTTTTATTTTGTATAAATTACTAATTTAATTGTCATATTTGTTTTCTGATCAAATGGCCATAACAACCATTCGTGTTTCAGCTCTTTCATCATATTGGTCATAGAAAGCAAACCAAAGTCACCCAAACCGTATCCATAAGTTTCATTGTATTTATGATAAAGAAGATTCATAGCTTTTTTTGATTGGATTGACTTACTAACCTTTTTATCGAAATCATCACCTTTCTGACTTTGAAAAATATCAGATAAAATGATTATTAAGCCATTTTTATCAAGAAGACTAACAACATTTTGATTAAATCTATCGATGATTGATGGCATGAAATCTAAGACTGTATCCTCAAAGATAGATATTAATTTTCCATCATAATTCATTTCTTTTAAAACTTCGCTGATTTTCAATGTCTGATGATAAATAAGTTGTGTATATATAGGTGTGACCATAATCACATTAAATAATTTGGAAAAGTTTTTTGTAAAAGAATTCAATAATGCTGACTGAATTTTATCATTCAAGTAAGATTCAATTTCATGACTTGTTTTCATGATGAGTAAATCATCTATCAAATTCTCAAAAAATAAGATTTGTTCAAATCCAGTAAAATCAGCCTGTACGAGTGTGAAGTCGTCTAATTTTAAGCCTTGTCTTGTAATACCTTGTTTCATGCTGGATATATCAATATCGGATAAAGCGATTTTTTTAAATCTAGTTTTTAAGTTTATAAGATCAATGTCATCACAATTACCTGCACCTAACACAAGGCAACTATCTTGCTCTTTAGATAGAGTTTTTGTCGCATCATTAAAAAGATGACTCACTTGGTTGCGATAAACCTTCCAGTTTTCATAACGATTGAGATCACTTTGATTAATATCATGATTGAATTGCTCAATGCGATTCATATTTTCACCTACTCATTTCATTTTACATGAAAAGCATATAAGAAACAAGATTTAGACAAATAAAAAGCATCCATTTGACTGGATGCTTTATTATTATTTTTTATGCGCGAGGTTTTTGTTTATGTGTTAATACGGGTGTATTAGATTTCGCGACATTTCTTAATTCTTTTATGTAAGCACTCGCTTGTTTTTTCTTAGCATTCTTGTAGAGATAATCATCAATGCCTTGAGCAGCACGATGTCCATCAGCAACCCCACTAATTAAGTCAGGTCCACGCATGATGTCTCCACCAACAAATAGCCATTTTAAGCCTTCAACTTGTCCAAATTGGTCAGCTTTAATCTTACCTCTTTCGAAAGTCATTTTTGATTTTAAACCTTCTGGCATGTATTCATAATCAGGAGATTGTCCAATTGATAAGAATACTTGCTCAGCAGGAATATCAATAACACACTCTTTATCAAACTGAGGATTAAATCTGCCATCTGTATCAGTTAAGCATAAGCATTTAAACATACGAACGCCTTTAATTTTTTCTTTTTCAATGATGACTTCTTGAGGTCCATTTCCACAGAAGAATTGAATACCTTCGTCAACGCCTTCCATGACTTCATCATCGCTTGCTGGAAGTTCATCCCAGTTTTCTAGAGAAGTAAGTTTAACGTTACTCTTACCATATTTTAACATTTGTAATCTGGTTGCAGATCTTGCGACATCAAAAGCAACGTCACCACCACCAATAACTAGTATATGTTCCTTGACATTGATATCTTCAAGTTTTAAGACACCACGATCGTAGTCTCTTACTTGGGGTAAAAAGTCCATTGCTGCACAGACATCTTTATGATCAGAACCTGGAATATCTAATGTACGAGCTTTAAAGAATCCAGTCCCTAAGAAGACAGCATCAAACTTATTTTCAAGTTCATCCATTGTAATTTTCTTACCAACACGCGTGTTGATATGGAATTTTACGCCAATTTTCTTCATGAAATCAATATCTTTATCAATTGCATAATCAGGTAAACGATACGCAGGAATACCATATCTCATCACACCACCAGGAAGTGGTTTTTCTTCATAGACATCTACATGATAGCCCATTGTTCTTAAATAGTATGCTGCACCAAGTCCAGCAGGTCCAGAACCAACAACAGCAACTTTAGCATCTATAACTTCAGATACAGGTTCGCTAATAATTTTTTCATACATATCAGTAGGTGCACTATCAATAATATAACGTTTCAACCAACGAATAGCAATCGCTTCACCACGAACTGCAATGGCACATGATGTTTCACAATTATGTGTACATATGCGACCACAAACTCCTGGAAGTGGATTTGTTTCATAAATTTGTCTAAGTCCACCTTCAATGTCATCTTCCCAGATTGCTCTGATATATTGAGGAATGTGCATCTGAACGGGACAGCTAGAAGTACATACGCCACATTCAACACAGCGTGCAGCTTCTAGTTTAGCAGTTTCTTTAGAATATCCACGAACGACTTCAATAAAACTTGATTTTCTTTCTTCAGGTTCAATATGTTCCATTGCGATTCTATTAAGGTCTAATAGATCACTGACTTCATTCTTTTGCCAACCATGTTCAACAGTTTCACCTTGCCAAGTTTTTTCAGGCATCAATAAAAAGTCTTGTGGATCTGTACTTGCATAAATATATTCTTTACTCATTTCCAATGAACCAGTTGTACAAGTATCTACGCATAATGCACAGAAGCAGCATCTACCATAATCAATAATAGGTCTTTCCTGAAGCTTTCCAGCTTCATCCTTAATGTCAGTTCTTTCAACCATGATAATGGCCTCAGTAGGACATATATCAGCACAAGTGCCACAACCGATACACAATTCCCAATCATTTGTATGGAATCCGCGTAAGTTATCAGGAGCAGTTCTTGGTGATGCATTTTGTCTACTTTTTAATTTGATAATTGCATTGCTATTTAGATAACCTGAATTCTTTTTGGTAAAGATATCATTCATCATATGACTGACAGGTTTCTTAAAGAGATACTTGAAGTGTCTCATTGGATTTAAAATACTTAATGTACGATATTTTTTCTTCATCATATTCTCCTATCGATCAATCTCAGGGGAGCAAACTCCCATGGTATCTACCCATAAGGCAGCATCATCTAATCTGGTACCAGGTAAATATTTTTCAATACCTAGTAACCCTTGTGGATAACTTGCACCACGAACGCCTACACGCCATGGATTCGTTCCACCATTTGAAACCATATAATAACCAAATTCTCCACGGGAAGATTCTACAGGACTATAAACATAACCCTTTGGAACTGTCCAACGCATTGATTGTCCGCGTCCAAGTGGTACTCTAACAGGACCTTCTGGCATCTTTGCTAAACATTGTCTAATAATACTTATCGATTGAAGAACTTCTTGTAATTTACAATCGATACGTGCTCTTGCATCACTATAATCAGCAACGGGAGCATAAAATTCTACTTGATCGTATCTCGCATAAGGCATAACTTTTCTAAGGTCATAAGGTTTATTAACTGCAGAACGCATACCAATACCAGTAACACCTAATTCCCACACAACTTCTGCAGGAAGCATGATTGTATCCTTGATACGAGCTACTATTGAAGGATTTTCAATTCCTAGATCACGATATTCTTCATAACGTGCTTCTAAGCTATCGATGAATGCATGAATATCTTTTTCGATACCTATTGGTAAGTCTTTTCTAACACCACCGGGTACGATATATTGATGATAAACACGGTGACCACTGATTTGTTCAAAAATATCTAAAATAGAGTTTCTATCAGCGTGTGCATGATACATCAACGTATAATTTCCTGTAGGACCACCTAATCCACCATAAGCCATCAAATGAATAGAAAGTCTAGCTAATTCTAGAATAATCATTCTAATCCAATGTGCACGTTCTGGAACTTCAATTCCTAAAAGCTTTTCAGTGCCCATAGCGAAAGCCATTTCATTGATATCAGGCTCAACAACACAAACACGTGGAATCAAGCTAATATTATTAACCCATGAATGTCTTTCCATACCTTTTTCAAAGCCACGGTGCAACATTCCAGGAAGTAAAAATGATCTTTTTATGATATCTCCATCCACATAAAGGTGAACAGAAGCATTACCGTGCATCCCAGGATGCTGAGGTCCTAAAAATAGTTTCATCTGTTTCATGCCTTTTGACCTCCTTTTAGGGATTGGGCACGCTGTTTACGTGCTTCACGTTTTTCTTTAAGCTTATTATCTTCACTTAAGATTTTATAATCTTGATTGTACTCACGTTTAGTAAATTTTCTATCACTATATGCTTGTGGATCAAAATCCTTTCTAAGTGGTGGAATGTCATCCCACATTTCAAGTATTAATTGTTTTTCATAATCAGGATTTCCAGGGAATTTTACTCCGAAAAACTCGTGACATTCTCTTTCATAATACTTTGCACCAGGATACACTGTAATAATTGATGGCATCACTGGATCATTTCTATCAATTTTTGTTCTAATCTGAACATGAATGGCACGTTCCCAATTCATTAAAATATAGACCATTTCAAATTTTGCTTCATCAGGCCAATCAATAGCACTTAAATAAGACATTTGTTTCCAACCTGCATTTTTAAGTGTGACTAAAACCTGAAGAACATCAGCTTGTTTAAAAACAAAGCTAACTTGATATTGATCGATTACATCAGTTTCTAATACTTTGAAACTTTGATCAATTAAACCTTTTACATATTCAATATTACTCATGGAATTCATCATGTATAATTACCTCCCCGAGTGCAGCTTTCTGATTGCTCTTGTACCATTCGTTATTTTCTTTGTACTTGACCCAACCATTTGCTGTCTTATTTTTTATTTGTTCCATTAAATCAACAAAACCATTCATAACAGATTCTGTATTAGGCATACA
>Ga0268278_1001351_pt1 | contig 14461 bp, 8 predicted proteins | sample saktaG_3_FD_190135 | JGI IMG/M metagenome (GOLD analysis project Ga0268278, IMG submission 190135) | Saline water microbial communities from Sakinaw Lake, British Columbia, Canada - sak_2010_1_5_55m | ecosystem: Environmental > Aquatic > Non-marine Saline and Alkaline > Saline ... | reverse complement strand
ATAAAAAAATATCATATTTACAGTTAAATAATCTATCTAACAAGATAGCTCATTTATTATTAAGTAATAGAGTTGATAAAGAAGAAGTGATTGCGGTTTTAATGAATAGGACCCCTGAGATGGTAGGTTCTATTTTTGCAATTTTGAAAGTCGGGGCAGCTTACCTACCCATTGATCCCAACTGGCCGAAAAACAGAATTATGGGAATTATTAATAATGCCAAAGTGAGAAAAATAATTGTTGGCAGGGAATTTGTGGGTACCGCCGAAGATTTATTGTGGGAATCAAATTGCTTAAATATGTATATATGTGCAGATTCGGATGCTAGATTAGAATTTAATCTGGGTGATCATGGTAAAAAACAGGCCGAATTATGGAATTATGTCGCAAGAGATAAAAATAATGATCTTATTGGAGGATCGGGTTGGATAAATTCTTACAATAATAAAAAATTTTCTCGACACGAGATAGACGAACTAATAAATAATGTCTACTTAAAATTAAAGCTATATCTTAGTAATAACAAAAATGTTCTAGATATCGGCTGTGGCACGGGTTTGGTACTGGAGAAAGTAGCTCCTTATGTGAATAATTACCACGCAGTAGATATATCAAAGAACGCCATAGAATTAGCGAGAGAAAATATTGGAGCCAAGGGTTTCAAAAATATCAAACTAGAAGTGTTGGACTCAGATGGTATTAAATACTTAAGCAAGAAAAAATATGACATCATTATCATCAACAGCATAGTCCAATTTTTCCCTAATTTTTATTATCTAAATAATTTTTTAAAACAAGTATTCAAACTCCTTAGAAATGATGGGGTTTTGTTTATTGGCGATATAAGAGATAGAGATAAACAAATTGGTTTTTATGAATCACTAGCAAAAGGAAAGAGCGATAAAAACTTTGTTTCAAGCAAATTAAACACCGAACAAGAATTATTTATTCCAAAAAGTTACTTTTCTGATTTTTGTAGGCACAACAATAAAGATTTTGAAATAACTAAAAAAATAGGCAAAATAAAAAATGAGCTGCTTTTGTACAGGTATGATGTTATCCTGCGTCAAAGCAATAAAATTCTAAATAAAACATCAGAGAATTGCGATGCCATTAAGCGTAGATTTTACAAGAATGATATAAATGAACAAAAATGGCAGAATCCCAACAAGAAAGTGGGAGGGCATAATTTAGCTTATGTAATATATACATCAGGTTCTACTGGCAAACCAAAAGGTGTAATGATAGAGCACCATTCAGTGATAAATCGTATTACTTGGATGCAAAGGGAGTATAAAATTGGTCATAAGGATATTATTTTGCAAAAAACGCCTTTCACTTTTGATGTATCTGTGTGGGAATTATTTTTATGGTTAGTTAACGGCTCAAAATTAGTTCTGTTGCCGCAAGGTTTGGAGAAAGATATTCCAGACATTATAAAAACCATCAAAAGATACAAAATAACAGTGATGCATTTTGTTCCTTCAGTCTTTAATATTTTTTTGAATTATATAGAAACCAGTAAAAGCAATGCGGATGATTTAAAAAGTTTAAAACAGATATTTTTCAGCGGGGAAGTATTATACAGAAACCAAATATTACGATTTATCAAATCAACTAAAAGCTTAAAAATAAAATTACATAATTTATATGGCCCAACCGAAGCGACGGTTGATGTAACTTACTTTTACTGCAACAATAATTTAGATTTTGAAACTGTGCCGATAGGATTGCCCATTGATAATACCTATATTTATTTGCTGGATGAAAATAAAAACCCGGTCGATATGGGCAAAAAAGGAGAGATTTATATATCAGGCGTAGGTGTTGCTAGAGGATATTTAAACAATCGGGAGCTAACAAGAAAGAAATTTATTAAGGACCCATTTAAACCCGGCAATATGATGTATGTAACCGGTGATGTTGCCAAGCGATTGCCGGATGGCAATGTATTATATCTCGACAGAATGGATAATCAGATCAAAATAGGCGGTGTTAGGATTGAGTTAGGGGAAATTTCTAAAAATATCGTTGAGACGCTTAATGTTGAACAGTGTTATGTTCGAGTATATAACATTGATAATGACAAAATATTAGTAGCTTATTATATCTCCAGGAAGCCATACGATCCAACAGTAATCAAAAATAAACTAGCCGATGTCTTGCCGGGTTATATGATACCTAACCATTTCGTACACCTTACTAAAATACCATTAAATACGAGTGGAAAAGTCGATTATAGCTTGCTACCAAGACTAGACTTAAAAGGTGGAAAATCATCTATTGACAATCTATCTTCCACAGAGGAGAAGATAGCCGATCTGTATAAGAACATATTAAAAATCAGTTCTATAAATGGTATTAATAATTTTTTTGAGCTTGGTGGAGCATCACTAATGGCTATGGAGCTGATTTATAGAATCAACTCGATATTTAATATTGAACTATCAATAAAATCCTTCTTTGAAAATTCTAAGATTAGCGATGTTGCAAAAACAGTCGAACAGTTAGTTGCCAGTAAAAATATTAGAACCCATAGGAAAATAACAAAGACCGGACACAAAGAAAATTACAGGTTATCAGATGCTCAGAGGAGACTGTGGTTTCTTTATAAGATAGATAAAGCATCTAGTCTGTATAATGTTTTGCAGGTTACAAAAGTAACCGGAAATCTCAATATTGATATTTTAGAAAAAGCCATCAGGAAGGTAGCCGATAGACATTCAATTTTACGGTCAAGCTTTTTAGAAATAAATGGCGAACCGCATCAAAGGATAAATAATGATATCAAAATTAAACTGGGAAAAGTAAACTTTTCGAAAGTTACAAATAAACCAAACCGGCTAGTTGAAAAAGAAATAAATAAATTTTCTAAAAAACCATTTATTTTAGAGAGCGATGTTTTATTTAGGGCAAAATTAATTATTTTATCCGATAAAAGGTATCTATTATGTTTGTGTTTGCACCATATTGTTTGCGATGGTTGGTCGATGTATATATTGAACAATGAAATCAGTAAAGCCTACAAGAATATTAAAAATAATACTGAAACAGGGGAAGAAGAATTGAAATTGCAATTTGTTGACTATGCGGAGTGGACCCATCAACCCCAATATAATAAACAGATTGATGAGCAGGAAAAATACTGGCTTAGTGAATTACATGAAGTGTCGCAATCTATCACATTGCCGTTAGATAATAGTGGTGGATCAAAAAATGACTATTTTAATGTAGTCAGAGCAAGTATTGATAATAAATCTTTTAAAGCAATCAAAGAATTTTGCAGGAACAATGACAGTACTTATTATATGTTTCTTTTGGCTTGCTTTTATGTATATTTATGTCGAATGACTGGCTCGGATGATATTACCATAGGTATGCCTATAGCCAATCGGCAATATGAGGAATTAAAAAATTTAATAGGATTTTTTTCAAATACGCTGGCCATAAGAGTAAACATAGAAAACAAAGACAGTTTTTTGAATTTATTGGAAAAGGTTAAGGATAAATTGTTACACGCCTATGATAATCAATCATATCCATTTGATATGTTGGTGAAAAAAATAAACCCGATCAGAAACTCTGAGATTAACCCGATTTTTAATGTAATGTTCACCTACTTTGATAAAAATAGAGATTTGCTTCAATTAGAAGGAGCAAATACCGACATTTATTACAACGAAACAGAAGAGTCAAAATTTGACTTAACCACCTCAGTAATTGAGAGTAGCGATGATTTCGTAGTGGAGATGAAATATAAAAATATTTTTAATGGTAAAGATGTAAAAAAATTTCTAGATCGCTTTATTTTATTGGTAAGCAATATTTTAAAAAATACAAATAATAATATTTATGAAATTGATATTCTAACTTCTTTTGAGTATAAAAAACTACTCAATAATCACGGGCTCATCAAAAAAACTGATAACGATGTTAAGTTGTATGACTATATAGAAAAAAGCGCCAATCTATTTCCGAAGAAGGCTGCTATTAAATGTGGCAATGCCTCTATAAGCTATTCCGAGTTTAACAAGCTCACTAATCAATTCGCTTCATTTTTAAGAAAAAAGGGGGTAAATAGGAACGTGCCCGTTGGTCTTTTAATGAATAAATCTATTGATTTATACATCGCCATTTATTCAATTTTAAAGGCTGGGGGTGCTTATGTTCCAATAGATCCAGAATTACCTAACAGCAGAATTAAAGATATAATACATGAAGCAAAATTGAAATACATTATTCTTAATAAGAATCATGATGATATATTATCGAACAATAATATAGAAAAAATTTACATAAATGATGACCAAACAATAAGTGAGATAAAAAATAAGAACACTTCAAATATTAAAAAGGTTAATAAATCAAGTGATTTGGCTTATGTAATTTATACTTCGGGATCAACTGGCATGCCTAAAGGAGTGATGTGTTCACATAAGGGAGTCGCTAATACTATTTTAACCGCAGCGGATATTTTTAAGATTTCCCAGAATAGTAGAATATTGCAAATTGGAAATATAACATTCGATACTTCTGTATTGGATATGAATTTAGCTTTCTACCTTGGAGCAACCCTGATATCGGCTTCAAAGGACGAGATAAGAGATCCCTTTTTATTAAGGCAAATATTAGTAAAAAACAGGGTTACGTTTGGGTTACTTATACCTACGACTTTATATCATTTAAGCATTAAAAATACTTATTTAAAATGTTTGGCTTCGGGGAGTGAAAGTATTTCCTCTAGTTTGGTGAATAAAATACTAAGGAAAGTAAAATTTTTCAATACTTATGGACCTACTGAATTTTCTATTTTCTGCACTTATTGGCCCGGGGAGATTAGACGGGATAAATATATTCCAATAGGGAAACCAACATACAATACTTTTATTTATATACTTGATAAATTTTTAAGACCAGTACCAATGGGAGTTGTCGGTGAAATATTTTTATCGGGCCTAAGTTTGTCTTTGGGCTACTTAAATAATAAAGACCGAACGAAAAAATCTTTTATTAACAATCCATTTATACACGGGGCAAAAATGTATAAAACTGGCGATTTGGGCAAAATGCTTCCGGACGGGAATATTGTATTTATTGGTAGAACTGATAATCAAGTTAAAATTAGAGGATTCAGGATTGAGCTGGGCGATATAGAATCAAATCTAATAAGTTATAATGAAATTAGAGAGTGTGCGGCAAAAATACAAACATACAACGGAGAAGAAATTATTGTTGCATATTATATATCCAACAGCGATATTGAAGAAATGGAATTAAAAAAATATCTAAAGGATAAATTACCTGTGTATATGCTACCAAGGCGTTTTATTCGGTTAGAAGAAATGCCTCATAATATTAATGGCAAGGTCGATAGAAAAAAGCTACCGCAAATTACTGACCAAAAATTAATTAACAAAAACGATAAAAAATTAATCGATAAGATTATAAATGTGTGGAGAAAAGTATTAAGCATTAATGAGATTAAGCCCAATAGTAATTTTTTTGACTTGGGAGGACATTCTATTTTGGTACTGAAAGCATTATTTTATTTGAAATCATATTATGAGATATGCTTGACGCCAAAAGATTTTTACAACAATCCCACTCCTGAGTTGATTGCCGAAATTATTTTAAGCTCAAAAGATGCTATGACAAAAAGAAGAGTGATTATAAAAAAAGATTTGCCTTCTCCTGCAGCAATACCGAAGTCGTTTACAAAATGTCATTTCAGCAATGTAATGGTGACTGGTGGAACTGGTTTCGTAGGGGCATATATAATTAACGAATTATTAAAAAATACAAAATTGGAGAAAATATTTGTCCTTGTCAAGGCGGATAATATTATGGATGCTAAAAAAGAAATAGACAAGAATTTAAATTTTTATTTCAAAAATATTAACCTGAGTAAAATAATACCGATTCCGGGTGATTTAACAAAGCGTAATGTCGGCATTGATCCTAATAATAAAATAGATGTTTTGAAAAAGGTTGATTTAATCATTCATGCGGCGGCTGATGTAAGTCATGTAGGAAATTATGAAAAATATCACAATACCAACGTTTTAGGCACGAAGAATTTATTGAATTTTATAAGAGAAAAAGATAATGTGCGTTTTTGTTATATTTCTACGCTTTCTATAAGTGGTAGTTATATCCCCGGTATTAAAAAATATGTTGTACGGGAGAGTGATTTAGAGTTTGGTCAAAAATTTGAAAGTTATTATGATCAGTCAAAATTTGAAGCAGAGAAATTAACAAGACAATATATTGCAAATGGATTGGATGGTGTGATATTTAGACTGGGTAATGTGGTGGGGGCTTCTGATAAATATTTTTTCCAAAAAAACAAGGAAACGAACGCCTTTTATAATTATTTGCGAAGTATAATAAATACACATAGTAATTGGGGAATTAATTTCGATCTAAATTTTACCCCCGTAGATATTGTGGCGAATATTTTGGTTTATCTTGCGTTTATAGAAGAAGCCTCTGGACAAACATTTCATATATTTAATGACAATATTATTAACAGCAGTGAGCTTGTGGATATAATGAACGAATTGGGGTGTAGCATTCTAAAAGAAGATAAAAATATTCATGGGAAAAATGATAAGTATTTCCCTTATTTAAATAACTACCTTGGTGATAGGAAAACTAAATATGTTTATGACAACACTTTATTTAATGGCTATACGCACAATTTAAAATTTAAGTGGCCGTGCATAAATAGAGTGATTATAAAAAAAATAATTAACAATATTAATTGAGAATTATATGAAAAAATATATCTTGCATCCATTTCACAACTGGAATATTAAAATAATAAAAGCCGACGACGTTTATTTGTATGGCGAAAATAATAAAAAATACATAGATTTAACAGCAAGTGCCGCAGTTGTAAACGTTGGTTACAATAATACGGAAATTAAACAGGAGATAAAGAAACAGATGGATAAACTTATTATTTCTCCCCAGACTTGCAGAACAGACGAAGCTGATGCTTTAGCAAGGAAAATTTACCATTTATTTCCAATAGATTTAAATATGATAATGAGAGCGGTAACGGGAAGTGAGACGGTAGAAATTGCGATCAAAATTGCAGTGCTTTATAGCGAGAGAGATAGAATTATGAGTTTTGATCATTCTTATCATGGTCAAACAATTTCAACTCTATCTTTAGGGAATGATTATCTTGCGAGAAAGCCGTTTATAAAACTCTTTCCAAGAGTTAAGATAGTAACTCCACCATATTTATTAAAATCTCAAGGAAGTTTAGAAGATAAAAGCAAAAAGGTGCTTGGCAAAATTGAAGAGTTTTTTCAGAGGCAAAAGTATGCCGCTTTTATAACCGAAGGGTTAATGACCAGTGCGGGGTGTCTTCCTTTTGGTAAAAATTTCTTTCGTGATCTATCGTTTTTGTGTAAGAAGTATGGTGTTTTACTGATTTTCGACGAGGTGTTAACTGGATTTGGTAGAACGGGAAAAATGTTTTCGTTTGATTATTACAATATTGTGCCGGATGTGGTTTGTATTTCCAAGGGAATGGGTAGCGGGTATATTCCAATAGCGGCGGTAGTTACTAAAGATTATATCGGAAAAAAATTAGACTATTTTTCTACTTACGCATGGACACCACTTGCTTGTGTCGTTGCCAGTAAAAATATAGATTTGATTTTAACAAAAAATCTAGTGCGTAATAGTGAATTATTAGGAGTATATGCCTTGAAAAAACTCAAAGAGGAGCTACATAGTGATCCCATTGTTGATATTAGGGGGATCGGTTTAGAAATAGGGATTGAACTGTCGTCGTTGTGTAGTGTAGATGACATTGTAAAGTTATGCATTAGCCGTGGCGTATTTTTATCTAAAGCAGATTTGCCGAACACTTTTGTGATACATCCCCCGCTGAATATAAATAAAAATACATTAGATAAAGCCCTCGATATAGTAATCGGAGCTATTAAAGATTCGGCAAAGATATGATCGATATATTTATAATAGATATTAATAAATCTATAGAAGATAACTACAAAAAGAGTTTTCTTGAGATGCTTGATAAGTATGAGATTATTAGATATAATAGAATTCAAGGCATTAGAGATAAAGAAAAGTTTTTATTTGGCAGATATTTATTAAAGAAAATTCTTTCCATATATACCAATCAAAAAATAACTGATATAAAGTTTGAATATAACCACTTTGGCAAACCACTATTACCAAATAGCATTTTAAATTTTAATTTATCTCATTCAGAGGATTATTTAGCAATAAGTATATCTGATAAAGAGATAGGGGTTGATATTGAGAATGTAAAATCCATTGATTTAGATATGGCTGAAATTTTTTGTACTGATAGAGAGTTACGTTATATTTATAACGGTGCTAATAGATACCATAATTTTTTTCGATTATGGACACTCAAAGAAGCATTTGTTAAAAATATTGGCAAGGGGTTATACTTTAACGTTAAAAACCTAGATTTCAATTTAGATAAATTGCCCGCGGTCCAATTTAGAGTAAATAACCATTTATTCAAAACAGTAAATTTTTTTACAAAAAATATCAATAGTGATATCTTGTCTGTTTGCCACAGAAAAACACACGAGGAGCCCAATATAATTCGTTTTAATAATATCGAACAAATTAACTGCATTAAATTATGAAACTTTCACATTATTTTCTAAAAACCGCAAAGACCGTTTCTGATGATGATAAAAGTATTTCAGCAAAACTACTTAAACAAGGTGGATTTATTCGCGAGTCCGTTGCTGGCCGTTTTTATTTTTTGCCTATTGGACAGAGAGTGCAACAAAAAATAATGCAAGTTATTAAAGAAGAAATGGATGCTGCTGGTTGCCAAGAAATGGTTACTCCGATTTTACATCCCTTAGAATTATGGAAAGAAACGAACAGAACCAATACTGCCGGTTTTGAATTAATGAAAGTCAAAGACCGCCGAGGTGCAGAATTTGCCTTAGGCGGCACCGCCGAAGAAATGTTTGTTGATTTAGTCCGCCAATATAAATTAAGTTATCGCGATTTGCCTTTTCATATTTACCAATTTTCACCAAAATTTCGCGATGAATTACGTGCTCGAGGTGGACTACTTCGAGTCAGAGAATTTATCATGAAAGATGGATATTCATTTAATAAAGATGAAGGAGATTTTAAGATTGAATATGAAAAAATGAAAAAGGTTTATACTAAAATCTTTGAACGATTAGGATTGAAAACATCTATTGTAGAATCTGATAATGGCTACATTGGTGGCGAATACTGTCATGAATTCATTGTTGAATCCGAAATTGGAGAAAGTAAATACTTCATCACAGAAAGTGGCGATTACGCCGCTCATGAAGATGTATGCGTATTTGCAAAAGAAATAAAAAATAAGGACGAGAAACAAAAACCTCTTACGGAAGTTGATGCTAAGCGGGACACGACAATGGAAGCTGGGGTCAATTTCCATAAGCTCCCTCTTTGGCAACAAATTAAAAATGTTCTTTTTGTGGATGAAAAGAACAGATTTATTTTGGCAATTATTAGGGGCGATCTTGATGTAAATGAAGTTAAGTTAAAAAATCTTATAAAGGCAACTACATTACGGCATGCTACCGAGGAGGAAATTAGAGAAAAAATTAAATCAGAGCCTGGATTTATCTCGCCCGTGAGAATCAAAGACAAACTCGATAAGCAAGTCGAAATTATCATTGTTGCTGATGATTCTTTGCGAACTATTACTAACGCTTATGGCGGAAATAACAAAAAAAATAAAGATTTATTGAATATAAATATCGACCGAGATTATGAGCCAGACCTTGAGGGCGATATCGCTTTAGTAAAAGCGGGCTACGAAGCTCGTAATAATATAGGCAAGCTACTTGAAAGGCGAGGAATTGAAGTGGGAAATATTTTTCAACTTGGTTATCACTATTCAAGTAAAATGAAGGGTGCAGTCTATATTGACGCCGAGGGAAAAGAAAAACCGTTTTATATGGGTTGTTACGGAATTGGTATCGGGCGAACAATGGCGACAATTGTTGAAAAATATCACGACCAGAAAGGTATCGCTTGGCCAGAATCCTCAGCGCCTTTTCAAGTTCACTTAATCGCATTGGATGGAGCCAATAACAAAGCGGATAATCTTTACGAGGGGATGGTAAAAAAAGGCGTTGAGGTGCTTTATGATGACCGAGATAAAACCGCAGGTGAAAAATTTGCGGATGCCGATCTGATTGGTTTACCCATCCGTATTCTAGTCAGCAAAAAAACCTTACAGCAAAACAGTTGCGAATTTAAAAGGCGAACGGAATCAGAAGTTAAACTAATTCCGTTATCGACTATTTTGGATTTGTTATCATAATTTTATAATGGGGGTGTGGCGCGCCAATGAAATTGGCACAGCCTCCAATTCCGCCGAAAAAAAGGCAGTCCCCGCCTTCGCCTGTCGGCTATGGATGGGCAGTTCCCGCGAGGGCGTGGCGGGAGGAGGGGGTTGGGGGGAGGAATTCCGCCTCGCCCGAGCCGAAGTCCGCCAGCAGGCGGATAAACTCCGCCGTTTCCGCCGTCCCGCATTAGGCGGGACATCAAAGCAAAACAATTTTCAATTCCTTTTAATAAAAATTTGGCGGGCGGGCGTTAAAAAATTGAAAGAAAATTGTTTTGCTTTGCTCGCCGAAGTTCGGCGGGCGGAAACGCGGAGCGGAATCATTCGAGCGATTGTCGTTCAAAAAAGGTTCGAGCTTCGTTCAGCAATTGCGACTTATTTATACCTTTGTAAACAAAAACTCCCTCAGAGGGAGTTTTTAATATATCTATATTTTCTAATTTGCTCTATATTTTTTACCCACAAAATACAATTCTTTGCTTCTTTTTCTGCAGGCTCTCGGTTTAAAGATTTTGAAAAACTTAAAACAAGAGTTAATTTCTTTAGCAAAACAATGTACTTCATAGCTTTCAAAAACCTTGCATACAAAAGACCCCCCATCCTTTAATAGAAAAGTGGCAAAATAGAAAGCCCTTTGCATAAGATCTAATGATTCTTGTTCGTCTACATCCTTTATACCTGAGGTATTAGGTGCCAAATCAGAAACAATAACATCAAATTTTCTTTTTCCTTCCTTAATCAAGATTTTCTCTAATTCCTCCTGTTTTAACTGAAAAACATCTTTCTGAAGGAAAATCGCTGATAAAGTAATAGTCAGCGGGGTTAAATCTATTCCTACCACTTTTCCCTTGGGCTGGGTAACTTTTTGAATATATAAAAGCCAGGAGCCGGGAGCGCAGCCAAGATCTAAAACAAAATCATTAGGATGAAAAATATGGAATTTTTGATCAATTTCCTTTAATTTATAAACAGAACGGGCCGGATAACCCTCCTTTTTTGCCTTTTTAAAGAAAAAATCTTGGGGTTGATACATTAGAACCAGTATAAAGGAATAACAAGGCAGAGACAAGGAATTTCATTTCTCAGTAACCGATATTTGTTATATAATAAAAGATATGAAAAAAACTATTTTCATCTTTGTTGTTATTCTAATTTCAATTCCTTTTGTCTCTTTTGCTAGAGAAAATATCACAGATTGGTACATTAAAGAATTTAACACTTTAATTACTGTAAACCAAGACTCGTCTTTATTAGTTTCTGAAGACATAACTGCTGATGCCGATAGTCTTCCAAATAAGCATGGTATTTTCAGAATTCTACCAACCCAAATAAAAACTCCTGATAAAGTATTTAGGACACCGATTGAGTTAATAAGCATCACAGATTTTAACGGTAATCCTTTACAATATACAATCATTAGGGACAGTGGCAATAATACTGTAACTTGGAAGATTGGCGATCCCAATAAGACAGTTAGTGGAGAAAATTATTATAGGATAGTATATAAAGTAAAAAATGCAATTCGTTTTGATAATCCAAATTTTGACGAGTTTTATTGGAACTTATTAGGAACTTTTTGGAAATTAGATATTGATAAATTTAATGCAACAATAATTTTTCCGACAGGGGTTAATGAAGAAAACACTGAAATTAATTACTATACTGGTTATTCTGGTGAAAAAAGACAGGATTTAGCGAATTATAAGTGGATAGTTGATTATGTCTTACAGTTTGTTGCAACTGGTGTTATTAAAAGCGGAGAGGGCATTACCGCTTCGATAGTTTTTCCTAAGAATATTTTTTATCCGTCCCAATTAAGTTTTACTGAAAAATACATTAATCCTTCTCCTTATTTGTGGTTTTTAATACCTATTATCGTTTTTATATGTTGTTTTATAGCATGGATGAAGTATGGTAAAGATCCAAGAATTAATAAAACAATTATTCCTGAATTTGAGATTCCTGGTAATCTTTCGCCAATGCAAGTAGGTCTGCTTGTTTCTAACGGCAAATGGAACAAAAGACTGATTCCCGCTTCAATTATTAATATGGCTGTGAAGGGTCTTATCTCGATTAAGGAAATTGAACCACCTCCTCCTGCAGTACGCTTGACAGCAAAATTGTTCCAAAGGAAGAATTTTTCATTAAATAGTTTATCTTTAGGGAGTAAAAGCATTATTGACTTGCCGGCAGGCGATAAAGAGCTAATGGATAAGATCTTTAAATGGGAAAAAGAAGTTGATCTCTCGCTTTTAAAAACATACTTTATTCAATATCTTCCAGAAATCAAAGAGGCAGCTATAAATGATTTAGCTGATCGACAGTTAATTATTAAAAAGGGGTTAACAATTGGAAAAATATTTTTTTTCGTAGGCATTTTATTATTAGTAATATTTAGTCAATTATTCGCTGGTTTTAATTCAATGATTACATATAGCATTATCGCTTCCGGTCTTATATTTTTAATTTTTTCTTTTATAATGCCTCAGCGGACTAAAAAAGGTGCGGAGCTTTTATGGAAAATAAAGGGCTTTCATCTCTATATGAACATAGCTGAAAAGTATCGTCAGCAATTCAATGAAAGGGAAAATATATTTGAAAAATTCTTACCCTATGCAATTGTTTTCGGAATGACCAAGCTTTGGGTCAAAAAAATGGAAGAAATTTATGGATCAGATTTTATTAAAAACTATTATCCAGCTTGGTTTATTGGAACAAGTTCTAGTATGTTTAACGTAAGCAGTTTCACATCAGCATTAGATAATCTGTCTTCAAGCATCGCTTCGGGTACAGGCACTTCTTCTGGTTCAGGTGGTGGCGGAGGTGCTGGTGGCGGAGGCGGAGGCGGTGGCGGAGGCGGATGGTAAAATAGTAAAACAAAAGGTCAAAAATTAATCTTTCAGTAAATTCAGAACAAGTTAAAAAATAATAAGAATCAATCTATTTGTGGAAATAAGACGTTTTAAGCCAAAAGATAAAAAAGTTGTGTCAGAACTTTATTACGAACTTCATCCAATAGAAGAAAAAGAAGGAAAAGAGAAAGGATTAGTAATACCACTTCAAAGCTCAAAAATAAAGAACATTCTTTTTGTAGCTGAAGACAACAGAAAGATCATTGGCTTTATATTAAGTAATCTTATTAGCTATGGTGATTTCAAATATGGCAGCATTGATGAATTCTTTGTTAAAAAAACATTTCGAGGTAAAGGAATTGGTACATCACTACTAAAAAAAGCCATAAAAGAACTTGAGAAATTGAATCCGAAATTAATACTTGTTGGAACAGAAAAAGCAAATAAAGAGGCAATCAAGATGTACCAGAAAGTAGGTTTTAAAGTAGGGAAAGAAAGCCTCTGGTTTTACTGGCATCCTAAAAAGAAATGTTAGGTTTTGTTCTGGCGTAAAAAGAGCAATATCAACTGCGTGCTTATATTGTTAAAATTCTGGAAGTAGATACTAAAGAGTTATATCATTGTGTTATATGGGTAATCACTAGTTCCACTAGGATTCAAAAGGAAGTGGTACTAGGAATAGAGAAGTTTTTAAGCAGTAATCTAGTAAGGTTAAATACTAATCAAAAACAATGAATTTTACTGTTTCTACTAAAGGACATTATGATTTTGTTGATATTACTGATCAGATACGGGAAATAGTGGCTCAAGCTACTGTTAAGGAAGGGTTAGTTTTGGTGTTCGTAAAGGGGTCTACTGCGGCTCTTACCATAATAGAGAATGAGAAAGGTATTTTTAAGGACATCAAGCAGATTTTAGAAAAATTAGCTCCAGAGGCATCAGATTATCAACATCATCAGAAATGGGGGGATCATAATGGAGCGGCTCATATAAAAGCATCTTTAATAAAACCAGATGTAGTTATCCCTCTCACTAATGGTATATTGGATCTAGGTACCTGGCAGCAGATTATTCTTATTGATTTTGATGAAAAGTCCCGGGAGAGAGAAATTGTGGTTAAAGTGGTATAATAATAATATTAACAAAATAAAAACATGCCTAAACAAAATATGATTCTAATTGCTCTTGTTCTCATTGTTATTATAGGACTTTTCTATTTCTT
>Ga0268278_1001350_pt1 | contig 14463 bp, 10 predicted proteins | sample saktaG_3_FD_190135 | JGI IMG/M metagenome (GOLD analysis project Ga0268278, IMG submission 190135) | Saline water microbial communities from Sakinaw Lake, British Columbia, Canada - sak_2010_1_5_55m | ecosystem: Environmental > Aquatic > Non-marine Saline and Alkaline > Saline ... | reverse complement strand
TTCCATTGGGGCGGTGGGATAAAACAGATTATCCGGTAAATCGTATATCCCGCGCCGGTCCATAGTTACAGTGCCCTGGTAGGCGATATTGTGCAGAGTCAGCAGTGTTTTTGTGTTCTGAAAAAGCGGGTACTCCGATGGTTTGTTTTTCAGATAAACCGGAATCAGAGCGCAATGATTGTCATTACAGTGAATAATATCGGGAATCCAGTTCAGGACTTTATATATTTCCAAAGCTGCTTTGGATAAAAGCAGAAAGCGTTTGTCATTGTCCTCATAGGGAATTCCCTTGCGGTCACTATAGATTCCACGAGAACCGAAGTATTGTTCATTTTCGATAAAAAACACCTGAGCATTGGGATGTTGAGGGGATTGCCAGCGGGATAATCCGCAATCAATTGCCTCATTACCAAGTTTTACGGTAAATCGATAGGGGCTGTCCTCAATATTGAAATCCGAACGATCAATCGACCCGTAACGCGGTGTGATTACCATGATTTCACCACCCAATGTGGCAAGTTCCAAGGGTAAGGCGCCGGCCACATCTCCCAGCCCGCCGACTTTGGAAAAAGGATAAACTTCCGCCGAAACGAATGCAATTTTCATGAGTGTATTACTTTATTCTGTCACCGTTGCCAAAGTACACCAGTACGTGAAATCCAGTGTCGGAAACACATCGTCATCGGTCTGAATCCGTCGCAGGTAATCATCAGCGCCTTCCGCTAATGTTCCGTCCGCCAGGTAAGTACTCAGAATTTTGTCGATGTTTTTAATCCGCTCATCATGCACCGCAATCCGTTCTTCCGCATAGTCCCGGGCACTCCAGGTGCTGATCAGAAACTGCCAGTCCGAACTTTCCAGCAACAGCAGCTGGCGGGCCATAATATTCAGAATCCGTCTTACGATCTTATCATCGCTATCTTTGTATTTATCGGCCAGGATCGTCATTCGGTCTTCAGCGGCATAGATATGTTTCCAGGTCCACTGGGTCCATTCATTCAGCCAGATATAATGGAAACCACCCTGTCCCCAGGAACCTTCCGGCAGTGACACTGAAACCTTTGGCGGATTTTCACTGAGATGTTCACCAAGACTTACGGTTTTAACATCATCGTTTGTATTCAGTTTCCGAAGCACCTTGCCCAACCAGCGGGGACCTTCAAACCACCAGTGACCAAAGAGTTCCGTATCGAACGGCGCTGTCAGTATGCCAATCTCGCCAGTCTCATTATAATTTTTCTCGATATACGATTGAACCAGTCCGGCAAAATGAGATGCCTGATTTTCCAAAGACTCCTCAACGGCCTCGGGATAATATTCCTGTTTGTCGGCCAGATCGGCCTTGGCGCTGGTGACTTTCCAGAAGCGGTGTCCACCGGGAAAATGTTTTTTGTGAAAATCCAGGTAGCGTCCGTCGCCGGGATAACCGTACTCACCGCTCCATACCTGCAAAGCCGATTCTTCATGACGTCCATAAGCTACCGCCGCCCGGCTTGTTCCGGTAGAGCTTACCAGATAATTTTCGAAGATTGAACGTTCCTTAATCTCTTTATTGGGTTTCCAGCTTTTCTCGAACTGGCTCCAGAGCTGTTTTAATGATGAAAACCGATCGATATAGACACCCTTGCCTTCACCGCCCATAATCAGGTGTTTATCAACAATAAAATACTGGATGTCATATTTATACAGGAATTCTTCGATGCCTTTGCGGAGAAATTTTTTCGAATATTCGGGAACTGGTGAAGTCCACTCATAACTGGGACGATAGGCGCATTCCGGCAGCCACATGCCTCTTGGGGCCCGGCCAAAATGACGTTGATAGGTTTCTTTGCCAACACGAACCTGGGCGTCAATGGCTTCATCGGAACCAAGCAGGGGAAAATAGCCATGGGTCGCCGCACAAGTGATGATTTCCAGGTGATTGTCATCCTGAAGTTTCCGAAATCCGGCCAGAATGTTCTTGCCATAGACATTGGTAAACAGAGTTTTGGTATCGGAATAAAAATCGATCCAGAACTGGGCTACCTGTTCCAGATGTTCATTTTTCAGTTTTGCAAATTCTATCCGGTTCTCTTCGGCGGCTTCAATTTTCTGATCAAGATAATGGATTAAACCAAACTTGAATTTCTCTGTGGCTAGCTGCTCGGCCAATATCGGAGTAATACCTAACGTCACTTTCGGGCTGATCCCGTCGGTCACCAGGGCGTTAAATTCCTTCAATAGCGGGAGATAGGTCTCCGCCGCCGCCTCATAAAGCCAGTCCATCCCATGGGGCCATTCACCGTGATTGATCACATAGGGTAAATGACTGTGTAGTACAAAGGTAAAATATCCTTTCATTATGTCCTCATCTGGTTTTTTGGTAACTCATTTTTATACAACATGTAAAATACAACATTTTATGCTAAATATCGCAGAGCTTTCTGATAATTCGATGGTTAATCATATGAACATCGATAGTTATGTATCGTCATTTTCTTCAATTTCTATTTGAATGGATATACTGTTAAACCGTAATGGAATCATCCATAGGTTATTAACGGTTATTTGGTTAAACTTGCAATTTCCATTTTGAAAACGGATTCGACATTAATATTTATAAATAATAAGGAAAAAATATGTTTTCGAGTAAAATAAAACTAATCACACTGGGTTTCATCCTGATCATATTAGTTGGCGCCACAACTGGTGACTCCAATCAATCATCATTTTACAAACAGACAGACACCCAGTATTTCTGGGACGAGGATGATGAACAATGGGTTCTCAGCAGCCAGACAATTAGTACTTTCAATAGTGGTAGCCAGATTATTGAAAAATTATTTCAGGATTGGAGCGGCCTTGAATGGACAAGTAGTGGACGGAATACCTGGACTTATGGCAACAATGGATATTTAACTAGCGAACTGCTGGAAAACTGGTCATATTCCAATGAACAGTGGGTGAATTACTCCAAGACCGAGTATATCAATGACTCCAATGGAAACCAAACGGAACGAACAGTTATCGAATACCACGAAATTCCAGGATTTACACAGGTGTGGTGGAACAAAGGCCACTTTACATACACCTATGACTCCGCAAATAAACTTACTGAAGCAATTAATCAGACCTGGAGTTCAGATCATTGGTCCAACAGCAGCCGTTATACCTATACCTATGATGCCAGTGGCAATTTATCGGTAATGTTAGGTGAAGGTTGGTACTTCAGCACCTGGCTGAATGAAAACCTGACAAGTTACAGTTATAACAGTTCCGGTGTGGAGGAAGAAATTCTCCATCAGCATTGGGACGATCCTGACCGCAACGGATCCTATGAATGGACCAACAATCAACGCCAACAGAATCATATCGACGCCAATAATCTCATCGATGGGATTCAATGGCAACGTTGGGCTTCTACCGACTGGCAATATACAGAAAAAAAAGTATTTACATTTGATGCCGATTTTAATATCATTGAAATACTCTATCAGGAATGGGATACCGGGATAAATTACTGGATTTCCAGTGAGCAAACGTTTATCACTTATAAGAACTGGGGTACAGTTGCTGATTTTTCCGCTGATATTCAAACCGGCACGGTTCCGCTGACTGTTCAATTTACCGATCTTTCTTTCCAGATACCGGAAGGCAATCCGATCCAGAGCTGGGCATGGGATCTTAACGGGGACAATGTTATTGATGCTACCAATCAAAACCCGAGTTTTACCTATACGGAGGTCGGGGGTTATTCAGTTACATTGATCGCCAGTGATGGTGTCACAACCGACACATTAAGAAGAAATAACTTTATATCAATTCCCAACAGCAATCCCGCACCCATTTTGACAATCATTGATGTACCAAATGACGAAGGTGGGGAGCTGTTGATTCAATTTACTGCCAGCAGTCATGATGTCCTGCCAGCAAACGGAATCGATAGATATGACGTATATGTTATGATGTACGGCGATACTGTTTTTACGATACTTGAATCAATTCCGGCAACCGGTGCAAGCAGTTACAGTATTCCATTTAGCACTGTTGCAGATTCCGGTGATGTCAACAATGAATTCAGATACTACTTCTATGTTATGGCAATTATCGATTATAATTATTACTATGATATACCTGTTCTCGGATATTCTTTGGATAATCTTGCCCCTGCCCCTATCGGCACTTTGAACGCGACTATCAACGGAGTTTCGGTTGACCTTAGCTGGACAGCATCTTCTGAACCGGACTTTGACTACTATATCATTTCACGGGATTATACGGTAACAATGGAAAACAATGTACAGATAGCTATTACCGATCAGATAACTTTCACGGATTTGGCCATTCCCAGTGGTGGTGATTACTATTATCAAGTTATTGCTGTCGATATTCACGGAAATCGCAGTGATGTTGTTAGTGTTGCTCATGCCAATATCTTTACCGCGATCGATGAATCTGTTCTTCCGACGGAATTTGCTTTATACCGGAATTATCCCAATCCTTTCAACCCGACAACCACATTTGAATTTGCATTACCAGCCCGGCAACAAGTAAATCTATCCATCTATGATTTGAATGGTCACCTGATCGAAACTCTGATTAATAGTGAAAAACAGGCCGGTAACCATACGATCAAATGGAATGCTTCGGGCTACAGCACTGGAATTTATCTGTATCGCTTTGATGCCGGAGAATTTCATTCTATCCGAAAATGTATCTTAATGAAGTAATTAGTCTTTAAATGTTAAAAAAGGGGCACAAAGCAATGTGTCCCTTTTTTATTATCCCCGGCGTCCGCCAGAAATCCAAAACAGCAGGTAATCAAATGTGTTCCCCGATAAATTCCCAAACCGGATCATTCGAAGAATGGTTTCGATAATCGCTGACCGGTTGTGGCCATAATAATCAATTATCTGATCACGGAGATCACTGTCGGGTTTGCCATTGGATTCGGCCCAATGCTGGGCGTAGAGCAGCGCTTTGACTTCATCGGGATCGGGATTATCAATCTCACCCGCTAAAAGATTTTTGACTTCCTCCGGTTCAAAGCCCATCCTCAGTGCGACCCGGGTATGATAGTAATTGCAGTAGCGGCATCCGTTTACTGCTGTCACTGCCATCATCAGGCGTTCCTGAAAATCCGATCTTACCCAACCATTTATACGGTTTCGAATCATCAGTGGTATCTTCCCTAAAATAAAGACGATGTCTTTAAACGGTGCAAAAATAGTATGATAGTAACGCTTTCTAAACTCGGTTTTCATGGGCGGCAATTTAGAGGTTTATGGTCTGATTCACCAGAGAAAAGACATCGTCATATCGCTTTATATCGTTGGATAATCTGATTTTATCCTGTATATTTGCGGCTCGTAATTTCGAAAGGATTCAAATTAAATGCGCAAAGATAAATTCAGAAATATTGCTATCATCGCCCATGTAGATCATGGCAAAACAACGCTCGTCGATGGCATGCTCAAGCAGAGCGGCATTTTCCGGGAAAACCAGCATGTTGAAACCAGGGTTATGGACAATATGGACCTGGAGCGGGAGCGCGGGATAACAATTAATGCAAAAAATACAGCGGTATGGTACAAAGGTACCAAAATCAACATTATCGATACTCCCGGGCATGCGGATTTCGGCGGCGAAGTCGAACGCGGCCTGAACATGGTGGATGGTGCTATCCTGTTGGTCGATGCCAGCGAAGGTCCGCTGCCTCAGACCCGGTTCGTTGTGAAAAAAGCGCTAGCCAAACAGCTGTCCATGATTCTGGTGATTAACAAAATCGACCGCCGAGACGCCCGCATTAAGGAAGTAATCAATGAAGTCTATGATCTTTTTATCGATCTGGGCGCCAGTGAAGAGCAGATCGAATTTCCGATTCTGTACACACAGGCTAAGTTAGGTGAAGCCCATCGCAGCCTGGATGACGGTTCCGTAAACCTGCAGCCTTTGTTTGAAACCATTGTTGAAACGATTCCCGGACCGCTTGTGGATGATGACAAAACGACTCAATTTTTGATCACAAACCTGGATTATGATCCCTATGTAGGTCAAATCGCTATCGGCCGCATAAGTAACGGTCACCTGGAAATGAACCGCAATTATTCGCTGTGTTGCGAAACTACAATTGTAAACAACATCAAATTCTCAGCCTTATATACTTTTGAAGGGTTAAAAAAAACCAGCGCGGAAAAGGTCGAAGCCGGTGATATTATCGCATTAGCCGGTGTCCCGAATATCCATATCGGTGATACCATTTCATCCGCTGAAAATCCGATTCCACTTCCCCGGATTCAGGTCGACGAGCCAACTATTTCAATGCTGTTTTATGTGAATACCAGTCCCCTTGCCGGTAACGAATCTACCTATCTAACGTCCCGCCAATTGAAAGAGCGGCTTGAACGGGAGACGTTGCGCAATGTCTCAATGCGGATCAAACCGGTCAAAAACAGGGCCAATGTATTTGAAGTATGCGGTCGTGGTGAACTGCAAATGGCAGTGCTGATTGAAACCATGAGGCGCGAAGGCTACGCCCTGATGGTATCCAAACCGCGGGTCATTACCAAAATTATCGACGGGAAAAAGCATGAACCTGTCGAACGGGTATTTATCGATGTTCCTGATGAATTTATCGGTGTCGTCACCGAAGGCCTGTCTCGGCGCAAAGGCCGTATGACAAATTTGATCAATCCCGGTCACGGGCGGGTCAACCTAGAAATTCTGATTCCTACCCGTGGTTTGATTGGATTTCGTAGTCAGTTTTTGACAGAAACCAAGGGAACCGGCGTGATGAACACGCTTTTTGAGAGTTACGAACTTTGGTTTGGACCAATTCCCCAGCGTCAGTCCGGAGCAATCGTGGCCGATCGCAGTGGCAGAGCAACCGCCTACGCCAGTTTTGGTATGGTCGATCGCGGCGAATTGTTCATCAGTCCCGGTACCGAGGTCTATTGCGGGATGATTATTGGCGAACGAAACCGTCAGCAAGACCTGGACATCAATATCACCAGAGAAAAGAAACTGACCAACATGCGGGCTGCCGCTGCCGATGCAACCATTACCCTGCGCCCGCCACGCATGCTGACACTGGATCAGTCGATTGAATTTATTGCCGAAGATGAGCTGGTGGATGTAACCCCCATGACAGTTCGCTTACGTAAAATGGAACTCGATCCGAATTTGCGAAGAAGAGTTTCTTCCGATTAACTATATTGATTCCCGGCTGGAGTAATCACTTAAACGCTCAATCACAAACGCTCTTACGACCGGATCTATCGAATAACTGGCATCAAAAAAACGCTGTAAAATCGGATCCCGCTCAAAACTTCCATCGGGAATGAGAATCGGGGTCATTTTATGATATCCTTCCCTGCCTTCACCGTCATCAACACCTTTATGTGTATAACCACCTGCCTGCTGCCAGGTCAGGGCTTTTTCGCCGGGTCCTTTGTCATAGCACAATTGAAATGCCACTATTGTATATTCCGGAGTTTGCCAAACAATCAGATCGAAATACTCATCGGTAAACCAACGGCGAAAGGGTTCTCCGTTGACTTGCCTGGCATTTTTAAGCTCCGTAAGCATAGATGATGCTTTCTTTTGTACTGTATAAATATAAAAAACCCCGCGGTTTCCCGCAGGGTTTATTTTTTCATCGTGATCGCAATCACTTATAGATTTTCAACAATCAGGTTCAGATCAAACTCCCGGATTTCACCCGGTTTCAGGCTGACATTAATTGTAGGAACGATGACCGAACTCTGATACACCCGTTCAAATCCAGCTTCAGATAACGAAACGGTTTCCACCGGAAAATACCAGAATTCATCGGTAGTATCTGCTTTCAATGTTAATCGGAATTTATCCCATTCATTAACCACTGACATCGAGGAGATATCGGTTAAAATGCCATGACTATTCAGCGCTGGATTTTCCAGTTTTTTTCCATCCGCCATATAATAACGGTCCGGCGTATTACCACCCAGCATGGCAAAATTGAATTCCGGTCCAAAGCGGAAGCTGTTTTCCTTATCACCTGTATTTATCAAGCGATAATGGATTTTTAATACGGACTTTTCATAGCCAATCGTTTTCTCGATCCGAAATTTTTGCCAGTTTGCCCATCCGTCCCTTTTGAACCGAACTGTCTTCTGTTTCTGGTCTACAGACCGGTCATAGATTCCCTGAATAAAGTCACTATCTTCAAAGTATTCGCCATTGCGGAATTGATCAAATGTAACCGTCGGATTAATGATATGGTCCAGAAGATTTTTCCGGGGATATTGATCGTATTTCAGGTAGTTTTCAAGCCCCTCTTCTTTGGCCATTACATTGTCATGGATTGAGCCGTTGGCGGAATCCGATTTGGCTTCCAGAACTTTACGGTGATAGGCCTCCCGGTAACGTTTCAGACTGTTCAGCACATTGAAAGACTTATCCAACAGCGACAATTCCGTCATCATGGCACCACGATGAGGAGCAAACACGGTCAAGATATTTTCGGAAGTGATCAGCAGTTCATTGTCTCCATCAATATCAATATCCAGTTCCGCCACATGGAAAGCCGGACGCTTTTCAAATTTATTCAGGATCTGTTCGCATTTAAGTAATTCCACGTACAGAGCATGCCGCAGATGGGGCAGGTAAAGTCCGCCAAAAATACCATGCCAATAAGCACAGTTACACATCCCCCGCCAAAGATGATCACGAGCGGCTTGCAGATCGTTTTTATCCTTCGGGTCAACATTATTACCGTCGATTCCATGATAGCGGTTGGACAGATACTGCATCTTTTTCTGAATCCAGTTGGACTCATCGTATTTGAACAGAAAATTGCGCCAAATGCCGCCCTTGATAAAGGGTTTAACCTCATCGCTACGTTCCTGATGTTCAAATTCCTTAACCAGATCACTAAATTTCTCGCCGGCCTCCCAGGGCAAAGACCACTCACTCATTTCGAAATAGGACGCCGTCGGAAGGTAAATCCGGCCTTTGGGCGAATGCCCGGAATAGTAATCCGCAAAGGTTTGAGTCTTTAGCCAATCACTATTTTCCTCCAGTGTCTTCAGGAAATCACGGAGCCAGCCCTGCTCGAATACAGTCTCATATGTGCCGGGCCAAACCCCAAATTTTTCTCCATCATCAGCCATAACGATGGCATTGCTGGCATCATCGGTAACATATTGTCGCAGATGCTCGATCGTTTCCTGTGGATCTTTAAATGGAATTGCGTAACGCAACTTTTGACTGATCGGAAATATCGACAGCCCATATCCCTGTTCTTCGGTAATAAAATGACCGGTTAGGTCCTTTTCCATTTTACCGGTTCCCAGAAAATGGTAATCATCCACAGTAATGTATTTAATCCCGGCCTCGGCGATCGGTTTTGCCAGGGATGGTTCCCAAACCCGCTCTGTCAGCCAGAGTCCTTTGGGTTCATATCCGAAACGTTGATGAATATAGTCATTCATCATTTTAATCTGGCCGACTTTGTCAGCATCGGGGATAACGGCCAGCACCGGTTCAAAAAAACCACCGCTGATAATTTCAACATTTCCGCGTTTTACCATTTCTGCAATCTTGTCCAGATATTCCGGATGATGGCTTTCCAGCCATTCCAGCAGACAACCACTAAAATGAAATGTCAGGGCAATCGATGGAAAATCTTCAGCTACTTCCACAAAGGGCAGATAGCTGTGCTGGTAGGCATCTTCGACCACAAAGTCAAAGTTGCCTACCGGCTGATGATTATGTAATCCAAAAATAAAGTTTACTGTTTTCAACTAGACAAACGCCTCATTTACATTTTGTCGATCATCAACTGAACGAGATCAACGACCCGACAAGTGTAACCGTATTCGTTATCATACCAGCCGGAGACCTTGACCAGTCCGTCAGGTAAAACCTTTGTCATTTTGGAGTCAAAGGTAACGGAATAGGGTTCGCCGATCACATCGGTGGACACAAATTCATCTTCAGTATACAGCATAATGCCTTTGAGTGGACCGTCTGCGGCCTTTTTCATTGCAGCATTAATCTCTTCTGTTGTGGCTGGTTTTTCCAATTCAAGAACCAGTTCCACCAGCGAGCCATCAGGAGTCGGAACACGATAAGCGACACCGTCCATTTTGCCTTTTATCTGGGGAATAACTTTTCCGATGGCTTTTGCAGCGCCTGTCGATGTAGGAATTACCGACATTGCAGCCGCACGGGCCCTTCTGAGATCGCTGTGCGGAGCATCCAGCAAATTCTGATCCATGGTATAAGCATGAATTGTCAGCAGAAACCCCTGTTTGATTCCCCAGTTGTCGACGATCACTTTCGCCATAGGAGCAGCACAGTTGGTGGTACAGGAAGCGTTAGATACGATTTCCTCTGTACCCTTATAATCAGCAGTATTCACGCCCAAAACAATTGTTCCGTCTATCTCGTCCTTGGCCGGTACAGTCAGGACAACTTTTTTCGCGCCGGCGGTCAAGTGAGCAGCGATCTGGGCTCTTTTCCGGAAAACACCGGTAGCTTCAATGACAATATCCACACCCAGTTCTTTCCAGGGCAGCTGGGCCGGGTCTTTTACGGCGAACACCGGAATCTTTTTACCGTCAACAACAATAGAATTTCCATCGACTTCGACGGTTCCGGGAAATTTACGATGAACGGAATCGTGTTTCAGTAAAGCACCCAGCGTTTTGGCATCGGTGAGGTCATTGATCGCAACAATCTCCCAATCTTTGTTCAACTCTTTTGATGCACGTATAAAAGCTCTTCCTATTCGTCCAAAACCATTAATAGCGATTTTAGTTGCCATTTTCAAACTCCTTTTGGTTTAGTTTTTCAATTTGGTCAATTATCCTCTATTTTAAGTGTAACTCCGTCATGAGTCACCGGACACCGAATTTAGGATTTTCTATAAACTTTTACAAGAAAATCCGCTGCTCCGGCCTTTAGGCCAAATGTAATGTATTTAAATCAGACGCTTGAGAAAATGATAGATGCAGTATTGAACAATGTTACTTGTTAATCGCCAGTGAATTTTGAAAAATTATAGCCTTTATCCAATAGCTGCCGTTTATTGTCTTTGAAGAATTCCTGAATCTGTTCCACCGGCACAATGTGGGTGACGCCATAATTGATATTGGCTTTATAATCCACAAACAGGTCACCGGTATATGGAAAATTCAAATCAAATTTTGTCTGATCAAAGCTACTCGTAGGGCGAATAACATACTCATATTCTGCCGCTGCCGACCGGGCAATTCCGACAAATTCAAAGTTGGGAACCCCATCTTTGACGGCCAGTACCAGTCCACCGCTGCAGCCACGATTAAACAGTGCATCTATGATAAATTCGCCGGTTTTACTGCGATTCGGATCACTGACGATTCCCCGGGTAATTAGTTTGTAACCTCTGGGAAAGCCCAACAGGTAGACAAAACTGCCCCATTCGAGCTTTTTGGCGCTGCCAAAGGGATAATCAAACACCGGTATCAGAGGTAAATCGGGGCCAGGAAGATAGCCTCCCAGCAGAGCAATATCATTGGCAGCGTCGGTAGCAAGAACGTCTACCTCGGGAATTTTCCACAAATCCGTCACGTAATTGGATTGGCGTTCCTTTACGGCAACCGATTGAATAAACATACTCGGCCGGCCGTTTGACAGTGTAAAATAACTGACAATCGTATCGGGAAAACTGACAACGTGGGCACAGGACAGAAGCGCCAGCCGATGATCTTCATGAAAAATGATTGTGGCAGTTCCGGATGTGGAATTATTAAAAAAGATATGACCCGTAGCGCTATTTTCAAGAACGTCAGAAGTAAGGTTTCGGTGTAATATCTGGCTGGTTTCATCAAAAATATAACTTTTATAATATGCAATTGAATTAACCATTTTCACGGTATCGCCGATCCGCTTTAATTCTTTCGAGCAATTCCTGTATGGAAATTCCGTATCGTAAACACCGTCATTTAAAGTTGGATAGGCGGCCTGGTAAATCTGGCGGGTGCATGCAGCGAAAACAACAATCCAGAGAATCAATATGGTGATACCTGTTTTTTTTACCATACTTATTCCTTTCCGGTCACGGATTCACAAGTTGATTTTTACTTCATCTACCAATTGTCGACAGCGGGCAGATACACGGTAAAAACCGTGCCCAATCCAATTGTGGATTCCACCGATATATATCCATCATGTTTTTGGATAATCGCAAAACTGATTGCCAGACCCAAACCACTGCCCTTTTGTTTAGTGGTAAAATAGGGATCAAATATTTTCGTCATCTGGGCCCGATGGATACCAACTCCCTGATCTTTGATCCTGATCATGATATATCGATGTTCAGGATTTAAAATATCGGGAAGTCCCTGATTGGATTCAATATTACCGCATTGAAGTTCGATCACACCACCGCCGGGCATAGCCTGATCAGCATTAATGATCAGATTACTGAATACCTGGCCCAATAGATGTCTGTCGGCATTTATTGCCCAGAGGTCTTCCGGTGTATCGACAGTATACTTCACATTGCTGGTGCTAAGCAACAAATCCGCCAGTTCATTCAGAAATCCCGGAATCTCGATGATCTCCTTATGCGGCTCAAATCCTTTTGTAAATGTCAGTAATTGCTTTGTCATTGCACTGGCTTTTTGGGAAGCACCGTAGATTTTGCTGATATACTTCGAAATATCTTTTCCGTTGGTATTGGCCATTTCAAGAAGTTTTAAATTCCCATCAATAATAGACAGGTGATTGTTAAAATCATGAGCTATTCCACCGGCCATTAATTCAATGGATTCGAGTTTTTGAATCCGGTTTTTCTCGATCTGTATTTTTCGCAGTTCCGTAATATCCCGCAGTGTTATCAAACGGCCCAGAAAAACACTATTGTCCTTATACAAAGGTTGTATCTGTAAATTATAAAACAGCGTGTCTCCGGAATTTTCAATCTGTATTTCTGTATGTAGTTTCATCACATCAATATACCGTTCCAGCAGGGTCACATTCCCGCTCCAGGCCTTGGTAATGAGTTCACCAATAACATTTTCCCTCTGGATGTTCAGTATTTTCCGGCAGGCCGGGTTCAGGTCAACAATCCGATTGTTCCCATCCAGGATTAACAAAGCTTCTTCTGTTCCTTCGATCAGGGCTTTGCGGGCAATTGGTACGATGCTCAGTAATCGAAAAAAATACAATCCTACCCCCACTAAAATCCCCGATAATCCCATTAAAAAAGGTGTGAAATCCAACCCAGGAATATTAACTAACTTAAAAACATATGCGGCATTTCCCAGCCACGGCAGCAGAACTCCGGCCAGCAAAAAGAAGGCTTGCCGACGATAAAAAGACGATGATTGTAATACAGTGCTAACGATTATTAAAGAGCCAATTAATAATAAAAAATACGTGTAAGATATCAACACCCAAAACGCCGGCCCGTAGTGAACATACTGAAGCAGAATATCTCCGGCCTGATAAAAGTCATAATCCCGCCAGATGAGCCAGTGAAACTCATTTGTCCACGCCAGCAGCAACGTAATCAACGGTACAATCAAAACCATCATGATACGTATGGGTGACATCCATTTCTTTTCCCCGGAATATTGAAAGGAAAACCACAACCATCCAGGAGCAACCAGGACGATACCGATATAACTGATTTTGTCAAACAATACTTTAACCGACGGATTCGGTGACAACAACCACATCATGTAGGCAATCTGCCAGAGAGTCACTGATCCCATGAGTACAATAAACGCTGACGAGCCGGTTGTCTCCCGATGCCGTATGGCATACACCAGCACCAGCAGACACACCACAATCGCGGCAACCATCGGAACAAAATAGGGCGTTACAATCACTGGCATCGACAGATCCTCAAAATGTTATCGGTTAATTTTAATATATCATTCACCATTTGGTCGCAGCTCAATATTTATATTATATACGAAAAATACCCATTTTTTACAATCAATCAATTGAGATAGGACACAAATATCCTGGTAATTGTTGTCGGTTTGTCCGGATGTTTACAATCTGAAAAGTTTAATATCCAAACCCGCTGCTGCGGCCGCCGCGTTCTTCGTACTTCAAATCCCGCAGCGTCGGCGATTTTACATTGATCGTCAGGTTATACTGACTGGCATAACTGTATTTGCTGGGTGTCCAGTTGAAACTCAGCTGCCAGCAATGTAAATTCCGGGTAATCTGGAATCTCTGAGAAACCATCGTTTTCTGTATCAGATCAAAACTGGCATTCCAGCCAATTTTCCACTTGGAACTGAGGTTGAGTTTGACATTGGCCGTCATAAAAAAAGATTCATTTTTGATCGCCGGATTTGACCTGGAAAGACTGTAGCGCAAACTGAAATTGGCGTTCCACAGTTCATTACCCTCCGACCGATCGGGAAATTGGTCCAAACGTTCATCGTCAGTATCAACAGTGCCCAACAGATCATCGTCAAGAGACGTAGTGTCCGGCGC
>Ga0268278_1001348_pt1 | contig 14476 bp, 16 predicted proteins | sample saktaG_3_FD_190135 | JGI IMG/M metagenome (GOLD analysis project Ga0268278, IMG submission 190135) | Saline water microbial communities from Sakinaw Lake, British Columbia, Canada - sak_2010_1_5_55m | ecosystem: Environmental > Aquatic > Non-marine Saline and Alkaline > Saline ... | reverse complement strand
AGGCACCTTGGCTATGGCGAACCTAACGTGTAAAGCGTGCTTTCGCCCTGTTTCGCAGACCTGCCGCAATATACGTCATCAGCAGCACCAGGCCGCTGAGCAGTATGATGGTTGCTCCTGATGCAAGGTTGAGGATATAGGATATCCACAGCCCGCCGAAGGCAAAGAGCATGCCGAAAAGCACGGCCAGCATCATCATTTTCTTAATGTTGTGGGTGAATTGCCGCGCAAGCGCTGCCGGGAAGGTCAGCATGGCGATAACCAGTATCATCCCCACTACCCGGATCAGCACAACGACGGTCAGCGCAACCATGCATAAAAGCAGCATATAAAGGCCATTGACCGGCATACCCACCACGGTGCCAAATTCCTCATCGAATGATAGCAACAGGAATTCCTTGTAAAAGGCGGCAGTCAGCGCCAATATGATGAGGTCGAGCGCAGCCATAAGGTACAGGTCGCCGGAAGGCACGGTAAGGATATTGCCGAAGAGGTAGCTCATGAGGTCCGGCGCATAACCTGCAGAAAGCCCGATAAAAATCACACCCAGCGCCATGCCCAGTGCCCAGAGTATCCCTGTAGCCGTGTCCTCCGGCAGTCTGGTCCTGCGCGTCACCAGCCCCATGGTCAGCGCCGACAGCAGTGAAAAGACCAAAGCGCCCAATACAGGGCTGAAATTCAGCAGGTAACCCAGGCCGATACCTCCGAAAGAGGCATGGGCAATGCTGCCGCTCATAGATACGATCCTTTTCATAACCACGTAGACACCCACTACGCCGCAGGCGACAGAGGCCAGCAAACCTGCCAATACGGCATTCCGCATGAACTCGAACTGGAAGGCCTCAAACATAACTAATGTTCCTTTAACACACGGTGCGGTACGTGACCGTGGGCGATAAGTTGTACAGGACACTTATAAGTGGCCTCGAGTATCTCCGGTGTTATTTCACGCGAGCCATGGTAATAGAGCTGCACATTGAGACAGGCTATCTTATCGACAAATACCGATATAGCGCCGATATCGTGGGATACCATGATAATGGCCATCTCTTTCTTCAGTTTCGCCAGCAACTCGTAGAAATCGGTCTGCATAGCCGAATCCACGCTGGCTGTCGGCTCATCCAGTAACAGCAGGGAGGGGTCCGAGACCAGTGCCCGCGCGATAAAGGTCCGCTGCTGCTGGCCTCCTGAAAGCTGCCCTATTTGAGTTAAGGCGTGTGAGAGCATTCCCACTCTGGATAGAGCCTTCTCGGCGGCCTTTCTGTCAGATTTATCATATGGCTTTAGTATGCCCCTCTTGCCATAGCGTCCCATCGTCACAACATCCACAACGCTCACCGGGAAGTCATGGTCATAATTACTGTACTGTGGTACATAACCGATCCTGCTGCGGCTCCTCTCCGGCGGGTTGCCCAGCACTGTGACCGTGCCGCGCTGCGGCCTGATCAGTCCCAGAATGACCTTGAGCAGCGTACTTTTGCCGCCGCCGTTGGGGCCGATGATGCCCAGGAAGTCATGCTCATCAACCTGAAGGTTGATGTCCTCCAGAGCGGGTGTGCCGTTATAGCTCACCCAGACGTTTTCCAGCCTGACGACATCCGTGGATGCCACGGTTACTTCAAAGCCTCCTTAAAGGCTGATGCTACCTTCCGCATATTATCCAGGTAATCTCCGGCCAGCGGATCTATAATCACTACTCTGCCTCCGATCTCGTGTGCTATGGCCTCGGCACTCCTGGAATCGAATTCAGGGGAAACAAAAATCACCTTAATATTTTGTAACCTGGCTTGATTGATCAGCCTGGCCATATAAGCAGCTTGCGGCTCTTTGCCCTCCTGTTCTATGCCGAGTTGTCGCAAGTCGTAATCATGTGCGAAATAACCCCAGGCGGGGTGATAGACGATAAAAGCGCGGTTGCCCGTATCACCTAATGAAGCGTCTATCTCTGCATCCAGATCATCCAGCTTTTGCATATATGAATCGCGGTTCTGCTCGTAGTATTGCCGGTTCTGGGGATCGACCTGCGACAAACCCGCACAGATATTTTGCACCATGGTTTTCACATTACTCGGGGAGGTCCATATATGCGGGTCAGTACCCGGCTCATCAGGATCGTTGCTCTCGATCAAATTCACCCCTTTGCTGCAGTCAACCACCAGCATATCTTTATTCTGAGCCAAAAGCTTATCCAGCCAGGCGAGCTCAAATTCAATTGGCGAACCGACTTTGAAATACACCTTGGCCTTGCTCAATTGTACCATCTGGGCGGGCCTGACTTCATATGTATGCGGGCTGGCGCCCGGCGGGATCATGACGGTGATATCGACCTTACCGCCTCCCACGCTTGCTACGAACTCTCGCTGAGGCAAGATGGTCACTGCCACACCTATTCTATCATTCACCGGCGCCGGTGCGGGGGTGCTGCAGGCCGCCACAGTTATCACCAAAACCACTGCGATTATAGTGATTAATGCGTGCCTAAATATCTCCACTCACTTACACCTCGTTTATTTGGCACTGCGGGCACAACCCCATGAATTCCAGCAGGTGGCGGCTTATGCGGAAACCCGTTTGCTGCTCCAGGCGTTTCTTAAGCCGGTCCAATTCGCAATCGGTGAAATCGGCCACCCTGCCACAATTGCGGCAGACCAGGTGGTGGTGATGTTCACCCGGCCGCTGGCGCTTAAGGTAGCTGCGGCATGAGTCGCCTATATGTACCTCGCATAACAGCCCGCTTTCCTGTAGCAGTTCCAGCGTGCGGTACACCGTCACCAGGCCGATGTTGGGGTATTTCTTATGCAGCCTGGCATGGATGTCAGCCGGAGTCAGGTGCTCACAGCAGCTGCACAGCATGGTGATAATTGCCTTCCTCTGCGGTGTCAGTTTGAAGCCCCGCTTTCTCAGCTCCGCTGTGATATCCTTTCCCGCCATGTTTTTTATCGCCAACTGAAAATCATTTTCATTTATAAATGTAACACGAAGCCGGATCGGTGTCAAAAATCGGATATTTCGGATATTAAGGTTTGAGTTCCAGCCCTATTTTAAAGGCTTTGCCGACGGTCTCTCCCAGTTCCTGGTAGACATTCGCCGGCAGCATGGTCCAGCCTATAGGCCGGATCTTCCTGACATCCGGGTGTTCCCCCGTGAAGCATTTACCCGAGACATAGGTCTCCTCGATCTTGCCCACCACCAGCACATGGCTGCCCAAATCCAGCATATGCTCGATTTTGCATTCCAGGTTTACCGGGCACTGCTCGATCATTGGCGCAGTTTCGACTACGCCGTAGAAGACCCGAAATTTACAGGCCCTGACCTTGTCCTCTTTGGCGCCTGTTTTGATGCCGCAAAAGTCAACCTCTTTTACCTGGTCAGATGATGCCACGTTAACGGAGAAGGTCATGTTCTCCTGCATCCCTTTGAGCGTATGGCGCGTGTGGCGTATGCCCACCGATACCATGGGTGGCTCGCCGCAGGCGATCCCGCCCCAGGCAACCGTCATGAAATTGGGTTTGCCTTCGACATTGGCCCCCACCAGAAATGCGGGCATGGGGAATACCAGCGGCTGGGGCCCCATCTTCACTTTATCCGTCATGTATCAACCTCCTGGTATATGATACGTAAGGAAAATTTTATCATAAATGTAAATCTTACGGGTCCCAGACCCGCTCGCTCCCGGCAACCGAGGTTGAAAAATGTCCATCTAATTGGTACATTAGAACATAATAGGTGTTCACGGATGACCATTTTAAAATATTTTATAACCTCCAAGGCCAAACGTAGTGTGCTATACCTCTTCCTGCGGGATACGGGCAAGCGTTATTACACCCGTGAGGTGGCGCGCTTAACCGGAGAGCCGCTGAATGCCGTCCGCCGGGAACTAGGATACCTGGAGAACGCCGGATTGTTCACTTCACGTGCTCAGGGCAATCTCAAATATTATGAAGTCGTTAAGAGCTTCCCGCTACTGACTCAGTGGCGTAAAATCATCCTGGACTCCGACACCTCCCGCCCGCCTTCAGCTATCACGGTGCCTGCGTCGCCCGCCATCGTGAGCAACGCGGCCGTGGATGCCACTGCGGAGAGCGAAGAGATCAGGCAATCCCAACAAAAAAAACACATTATCGCCATAACCGAATCATTTAAGCATACCCCCCTGGAAGACGGTGACAAATCCATCATTCCCGGAGCCCGCGTGATTCCCAACCACGGACCGCAAACACTGCCTGATGTCATCGAGCTTCCCGCTCCCGCCAGTGTAGGCATCACGGCCGAGGATGCTATGGCAGGTAGCGAAGCTCCTGAGCAAACCCCACAGCCTAAGGCCGGGACCATCCTCACGCTACAATCCATCGTCAGTCACCTCAGCGATAGGTTGAAGGACCTGAACACAGTCAACCTGGCCCTCATCCATGGTGAGGCTGCCAGGTCAGAAATAATCCCTGAGAGCGGCATCGATTTGCTTATTGTCGGGGACATCAACAGGGATGGGCTGCTGGAGCTGACGGCCGATTTCGAAGATGCCACCGGAATCAATATCAACCTGACCAGCATGACCCGCAGCGACTTCGACTACCGCAACGCCAGGGGCGACGCTCTTGTCCGCCGCATCTGGGGGGAGAAGAAGCTGGTGATCAAGGGCCGGCAATGAATTTATGTTACCCGAAAGTGATAATGTATTTTATTCTACAGATTAACGATTTCTGTTAAACTATCTCATGGCCCTTGCTCCCTCTATAATCTTTCAGGCATCAAAGCTGGGCGACCTGCCCTTCATAGTGAAGGAACTCGACCGCGCTGAAGCTCTGCTTAAAGACGGCACAACTGCCGGGCGAATTTACGGCGTTAGCGGAGGGGCGCTGACAGCTACAGCATATGCATTAGCCCTGGCCGCACAAAAAGACCCGCAGCGTTGGGGCAAGGCCTCCGCAGCCATAAGCGATTTCCGCAGTTTCCTCTCGAAGGCCCGGAGCGGCCAAATACGCTCGCTTAACCTCAATCCGTGGTATGGACGGTCCAACCTCAATCCCTTGAGAAAATGGCTGGAAAAGAAATTAACTTATTACTGCAGCGGTACAGCGGACACAGCTTCAGGTACGCCCCGACAATTAAATATCTCGGAACTGGGCGTTCCGCTTTATATATGCACCATGGACTGCGATGCCATCTTCACCATGTTCGGCCCGCCAGACGATACGCTGCAATGCCCGTATCAGTTCATGCATATGGGCCCGCCGCATGATGCTCCACTCATAGACGCAGTAATAGCGGCTGTCAGCACATTGCTCTCCACCCGTCCATCCACCGTGAACAGCAAGTATGTTTACGATTGCAGGCCACCTATAGTTGACGCGGGCGCTATCGTGGCCGATCTTGAGGCTAAAGACCCTCGCCCCATACTTCGCACAAAACCGCACGCTGAGGTACGCAACTGGAAGCTTAACTTTATCACCTCGGTCTTCATCATGCACTCTCAGCACGAGCGTAACCAGACCATACTGGCCGATTATTACCTGGACCTGCTGCGCCGCCAGCGAGAACTCCTGCAAAAAGTGAAGGGTAATCAGCCCGGTTTCTCCATGGAAACGCTCAAGACAAAAGGCCATCTACCGGCCGCCGGCCACGCGGACCTGCCCTACGTGGGCTCGACCGAGGCTGCCACCAATATGCGCGAATCATCCAAAAACCGCGTGGCCATCATGGCCCGCTTCAACCAGATACTGAATGGTCAGCTTGACGGCTTCCCCTTCGACCGGCCGGCAAACATAATCTACGGCGCCGGCGGCTTCTCGGGCATACTGGGAGGGCTGGTCACCACGCGCGCCGTGGATGAGGGCTTCAAGAGGGGAGGGGGGGATATAAAGCAGATCTACGGGGTGTCTGCGGGCGTGCTCAACAGCTTCTTCCATGCGGTACAGGTGGCCGCAGTGCGCTACCCTGACATGTACAAACCCACGGCACAGCATGCCCTGGAGGACCTCGAGGACTTCATCGCCAACCTCCGTACCGATATGCTGGTCAGGATAAACCGTAACCCATTGCGCTTCTGGCAAGGATGGGGCAACCTCGATCCGCTGCAGGAATTTCTGGCGCAAAGGCTTAAAGAATACACAGGAGCATCGGATCCCGAAAAGCTCACCTTCGATGATATAAGCCTGCCCCTGACAGTCACTGCAGCGCGAGCAGACGGCTTCACTGATTTTCTGGGCATGACAGGCCCGGACAGGCATTTCGAATTCGGTGGGCGCACCTGGAAGGTGTTGGAAGCCCCCATTACCAGGGCCGTCGCCGCCGGCTGGAGCATGAACACCTACATCGAGCCTGGCGATCTCAACGGCCAGAGGTACCGTGACGGCGGGGGAACATTTTATGATCCATCCATGCTGGTTGCCTGCCTTGACCCGGAGCTGGTCAACCTAATCACGGTTCACCTCGACCACCCGGAGAGCCACAGCGAAAACTTGCCTGAACTTCCGGACATCGCCCGCATCATCCTGGATACACACAACTATACATTCCCCGAGGAGCAGCGCCGCATGCGCATGCTGTCCACGCTTTTTTACGACCATTTCCGACTGCGCCTGTATGCGCAGGAGAACGGCATAGCTGTTGAGCCGGATTTTCGCCGCCAGTGGAAGTTGCAGGATACAGGTTACCTGTAGTTCCCCGCAAAGCCCGTATACGGGGTGATATAATAGGGCCGCCCGGTTTTCCGGCGAGGGGGGAGCAAACATGAGAAGACTTTTTCCTTTTTCCATCGCTGCCTGTGTTTTGCTGGCAATGCTATTGCCAGCCTGCAGTCCGGCACCGTCAAGCAGGACAAAACTAACTGTGGCCTGCGATGCGACCTGGCCGCCTTTTGAGATAGTCAACGAGCAGACCAAGGAGCTGGACGGCTTTGGCGTAGAACTCATGAAGGCCCTTGCAACGAAAGCAGGCCTCGATATTGAATTTGTCAACGTCGGCTTTGACTCCGTTCTGGCGGGAATTTCACAGTGCCAGTATGATATGGCTGTCTCGTCCATCACTATCACCGACGAGCGAAAAAAGACCATCCTTTTCTCCGATCCCTACTACCTTGCAGGACAGATAGTCACAGTGCGCATTGACGATGACAGCATCAAAAACAAGGATGACCTGTCCGGCAAAACTATCGGCGGCCAGATCGGCACGACGGGTGTCATCGAAGCCGGCAAAATACCCGGCGCAAAGGTCAAGACCTTTGACGAGGTCGGCTTTGCCTTCCAGGATTTAATCAACGGGCAACTCGACGCCGTCATAGCAGACTACCCGTTAGCCAAGGGCTATGTCGTCAAAAATAAAGATAAACTAAAGACCGCCGGGCCGATCTTCACGAACGAATGCTACGGCATTGCCGTCTGCCAGAAGAACGCCGACCTGGTGCCCAAGATAAATGCCGCGCTTAAAGCCCTCAAGGATGAGGGATTTCTGGATAACCTCTCGCAGAAGTGGATCGGCCAATAAGCATCGTGCCGCTTTTTCTCTCTCCCCCCTTATAAAGCGTATAATGTGAGTCGGTTCTATGAGTGCGCCCGAAAAACCGCAGATACCCCGGGAAGAACTGGACCACATACCCGGCGCTGAGCCTTCCTCGCGCATTGACGCCTGGTGGTGGCTGGTAGCCCTGGTGGTCGGCATCACGGCCCTTATGCTCATAGCCTGGCCGGACCCGTTCATGAACATCTTCAAGTACGTTCAGGACGGCATAGTTATCACGGTAACCGTCACACTGGTCTCTTTTCTGCTGGTGTTGATCGTTGGCATGGTAGGCGGGCTGGGCAGGCTTTCGACCAACCGCATCATCTACATGATTTCAACCCTGTACGTGGAGCTGGTGCGCGGCGTACCGCTGCTGGTGCAGCTCATCATCTGGTACTTCGCCGTGCCGGTTATGATCCAATCCCTGGGCAAGGCCTGGGGCATCCCGGCGCTGGCAGGGTTCCAGGCGAACCCGGTCGTGATGGCCATCATCGGGCTGGTTTTCTGCTACGGGGCATATATGAGCGAGATCTACCGCGCCGGCATCCAGAGCATCCCCAAAGGACAGATGGAAGCCGCCCGCAGCCTGGGCATGACCTACCTCCAGGCCATGCGCCACGTCGTCTTGCCACAGGCCGTGCGCGTTATCCTGCCTCCCATCGGCAACGAGTTTATAGCCCTGCTCAAGGATTCCTCGCTGGTCAGCGTGGTGGCCGTGGCAGACCTCACACGCCGCGGACGGGAGTACTCGTCAATCCACTTCGATCCCATCGAGGTCTGGACTCTGGTGGCCCTGTTGTATCTAATTATGACTCTCTTCTCTGCGCGCGTCGTGAACTGGATAGAAAAGAAAACCAAATTCGAGAGGTGACGCTTGGCTGAACCTATCATCAGCATCCGGGGGGTGCACAAATATTTCGGCAGGATCCACGCTCTGCGCGGCCTGGACCTCGACATTGCCAAAGGAGAGGTCGTAGTCATAGTGGGCCCGTCGGGATCCGGCAAATCTACGCTACTACGCTGTATTAACCGCCTTGAGACCTATGAAAAAGGCAGGATAGTCGTGGACGGCATACCGCTGGATAACGCCAGGAACATCAACGCAGTACGGCGCGAAGTAGGCATGGTTTTCCAGTCGTTCAACCTCTTCAGCCATCTCACCGTCATGGATAACCTTGTGCTGGCCCAGCGCGTTGTGCGCAAACGGCCGTCTGCTGAGGCCCGTCAGACTGCGCTGGAACTGCTCAACAAGGTGGGCATACCCGACAAGGCCGACGTAAAACCGGCCCAGCTTTCAGGAGGGCAGCAGCAGAGGGTTGCCATTGCCCGGGCGCTGGCGATGAATCCCAAGGCCATGCTTTTCGATGAACCCACCAGCGCACTTGACCCGGAGATGATCAAGGAGGTGCTCGAGGTGATGCTGGCGCTGGCCGCCGAGGGAATGACTATGGCCGTGGTCTCGCACGAGATGGGCTTCACCCGCGCCGCGGCAAATCGCGTCATCTTCATGGACGAGGGACAGATCCTGGAGCAAGCCCCGCCGGACGTACTATTCAACTCGCCACAACACGAGCGTACCAAGCAGTTCTTAGGCAAAATATTAAGCCACTGAACCTGTCATAACCGGTACTTAATAGCCTTCTCTTTCCTTATCACGTCCTATAATCACATACTCCAGGGCCGAGATGAAGAAGATAGTGAAGAGGATGATTGCCAGCATGTCACCCGGCCGCAAGCCATTGGCCTCCAAGAATTCACCCGCGGACGTATTTTCATACATCCACGAGGCCAGCATAAAAAAGTTGAATATGGTGAGGTAAAATGTGATGCGGCCGAAGGTATAGTTAGCCGCCTTACGGATCACGTGCTTGATGTAATTGTAGGTCTCCATTGTTCTCCTTTAATTTAGAAATTTATGCTCCGTCGATGAGGCTTTGAAGCGATTATTGTAGCACTCCCAGCAAGCCGCGGAGCAAAATAACAGCCGCTTTTTTATCCAGGGGCTCATTGTTATTACCGCACTTGGGCGACTGAATGCAGGCCGGGCAACCATCGCGGCAAGGACATTCCTCTATGGTTTTGAGCGTGGCCGCCCACAATCCTTCGATTATCTCATAGCCCTTCTCGGCGATGCCGATGCCGCCCGGGTAGCCGTCGTAAATAAAAATCTGCGCCCGGCCTGTATCTATATGAAAGGGCGTGGAAACTCCCCCGATATCATTGCGGTCGCACATGGCAAAAAGGGGCAGTATGGCGATGGCAGCATGTTCGACCGCATGAAGCCCGCCGTAAAAATCGAGCTTTCTCTTTTCGATCGTGTCCACCGCCTGCTGCGGCAGATCAAACCACAATGATTGGGTGATAAAGCGCATAGGGGGCAGGTCCAGCACCTCTTCCCCCACCACCTCATCAGTATAGTGTTTCTTCTTGCGGAAGCCATCAACCTGGTTGGTCACGTCCACCATGCCAAGACGTACTTTCACACCGCCGACCTCTTTCTCCTTCATCTGCTGCAGCACTTTAATATCGGTCAACTCCATGGTCTGCGTGTAATAGGGGACAGTGGCCGGCTCCACCACCGCTATATGCTTCTCGATGTCCAGCTCTTTAACATAATAGGAATCGCCCTGATGCAAGTAGATGGCGCCGGGGTGTACCTGCCAGAAAGCATGGTCCTCCTCAACCGTCTCCAGCACCTGGTATCCCCTGGAAGCATCCAGCAACTGGTACTGATGGGATGAGGCAGTCCTGATATTCACTTCCTGCGCCGGGTGCGAAAGCCGGGGCGCAATATGCCAGTGGCCGCCGGCTTTCCTCAGCTTCCCCTCCTGACCCAACCCGGCAACGGCCGCATCGAGTGTATCACCAAAATATTCCCTGTCTTTTTCGTCGATGTGTTTCTCCCAGGCAGCACAGAGCAAGTGCAGGTGCAGTATATTGATGTTCTCCCAGTTGATGAGGGCACTCTCGAAGGGCTTGCCGAAAAAGAAATCGGGGTTATGCATAAAATACTGATCAAGCGGGTTGTTCTGCGCCACAAGGAATGAGAGCGATCTCTCACCGCGCCGCCCGCTGCGTCCGGCCTGTTGCCAGGTACTGGCGATGCTGCCCGGGTACCCGGTCAGAACCGTAGCATCCAGCCCGCCTATGTCGATGCCGAGCTCAAGGGCGCTGGTGGCCACCGCCCCCAACAGATCGCCTGAAAACAATCCCCTCTCGATCTCCCGCCGGTCAGAAGCCAGGTAGCCGGCCCGGTACGGCTTTATCTTCTCGCCTAAAGGACTCCCCAGCAAGTCCCGGCTGTACACATAGATGAGCTCAGTCAGCTTCCGTGTCGAGGCGAAGGCGAGGGTGCGCACCTGCCTGCGTATAAGCTCCGTGAACAGGCGCGTGGCCTCACTATTGGCGCTGCGCCGCAGGCTGCGTGCTTCGTCAATTATGGGGGGGTTCCAGAAGACGAAAGCCTTGCCCCCATAAGGCGCGCCGCCTATATCCACGACCTTGAAAGGCAGCCCCACCAACCCCTCTGCATGCTGCCCCGGGTTGGCAATTGTAGCTGAACAGAACACAAATTGTGGACTACTTCCATAATGAGCACAAATACGTCTCAACCTGCGCAATATGCAGGCTACGTGTGAGCCAAATACCCCCCGGTAAACATGGGCTTCATCTACCACCACGTATTTAAGACGTCTGAAGAACTTATCCCACGACTTATGGTTTGGCAAGATGCCGCTATGCAGCATATCCGGATTGGTGAGCACAATACGTGCTCGTTTTCTTATGCCTGAACGCTCTTCGCCCGGCGTATCGCCATCGTAAGTGGCGCATTCCCAGGGCAGGTTGATGGTGTCGCCAGCCATCCAGGCAAGCCCGCGCAACTGGTCCTGTGCCAGCGCCTTGGTCGGAAAAATGTAGAGTGCCCTGGAATATGGCTCCTCCAGCATGATATTGAGGACGGGGATGTTGTAGCAGAGGGTTTTGCCGCTGGCGCTGGGAGTTGCGACCATGACATTATCGCCCACCCTGATAAAATTAATAGCCACAACTTGGTGTGAATAAAGGGTGCTCAAACCAAGCCTGTCGAGCTGGCCCTGCAGTAGCGGGTTCAGGGGCCTGTCCAGCCAGCCCGGACTGGCATCGCGCGGGGGTATATACTGAACATGAACGACCTGGCCCTTATACTCCGGATCGTTTTTCAGGAATTCGAGGAACTCGGAGGTGTCCATAAGTCAATTATAAAAATTCTAAAACCTGAATACTAAACTCTAAACAATATCAAACTAATAAATCTGCCGGCGAGGAATCTGAGGATTTGAATTTGGAATTTGTTTGGGTTCAGTGTTTAGATATTAGAGTTTAACGGAATAGCTCCATCTCTTTCTCAACTATCTCGATGGTTGGAAAATCGCGCTCGATAAGGTTGATGGCCGCGCTGATTATCTCATCAACACGGTTATTATGGTTGGAGACACAGGCCAACCCTATGGTGGCCATCTGCCAGAGGTCGTGGTCGTCTACTTCGGCGACGGAAATGTTGAAATGCTTCTGCAGACGCATTACAAGTGATTTTACGACGCTCCGCTTATCCTTGAGAGACCTGCTCCCCGGGATATGGATCTTCAATTTGCAGACGCCTACTTTCACAAAATCCCGCTCTGCCGCCCCGCAGCTATCGGTATAAAGTGGCTCCCGCGGGAGACTGCGGGAGCATTATATTTAACGTTCCGGTTTGGACTCTGCGTAACAGCTGCTGCAATAAACCGGACGTTCCTGTCTCGGCTCAAAGGGAACTTCGCATTCAATGCCACACCTTGCGCAGGTGGCTTTGAACATCTGCCTGGGCTTGCCGGCACCGCCGGAGCGGGACTGCTTCCTGTTGGTCCTGCAATCAGGGCAGCGCTTAGGCTCGTTCTGAAGTCCTTTCGACTGATAAAATTCCTGCTCTCCAACTGTGAATACAAAGGATCCGCCGCATTCAGCGCAGGTAAGGTTCTTGTCCGTTAGGGCCATTGATGCCTCCTTGTTGATAATAACTATGCACCATGGGTACTGACGGGTCTGTTTGGCCCAGGACCTCTTGAAACATACGCTGGGAGTCTTAGTCCCGGCATTATGGTCTCCCGATTTAAGAGGCAGCCAGATTAAGACTCACCATCAACCAGGGTTTGCATACTCGCAATAGTGTAGATTATAATTTTCTGCAAGTCAAGACTTATTTGAAGAAAAGGGATGGTAATATACCATTGGACTATGAATACGATAAGCAACCCATGGTGCGCAGCGTTATAAGCATCGTTGCATGCCTTCTCATCGGGCTGACACTCATCTTTGCGGGCGGCGGCAAACTGGCCAACTTCGGCGAGGTGCCTGGACAGACGGAATTCCTCGACAGGTTCATCCCGGACTTCCTCTTGACCCCGGAATTTGCCCGCTTCATCGGCCTGGTCTTTATACCCTGGATCCTGCCCATCGCTGAAGTACTGATGGGGCTGCTGCTGGTCGTCGGCCTCTGGCCCCGCTGCGTGGCCATCCTGGTTCTACCCATGGTAATGGCTTTTATGGCCAACAACTCGTACATGATCTCCCAGGGTCTGGAGAAATACCCGGAATGCGAATGTTTCGGCGTCTGGGAGGAGTTGCTGGGGGGATTAACCCCGATTCAGTCTATGTACTACGATATATCCCTTTTTATCCTGGCAGTCATAATAATAATTGTGCATCCGGGTTCCTTCTGCGCACATCAATTCTGGATCAATAAAATACTATCCAGGGACAAGTTATAACTGCCGGCTGCCTTCTTGGACAGGAGGTTTTCTTACAATGCGTTCAAATTTGAGTTTCCATCCGGTGTGTGTATTCGCACTTGGCTTGATCATCGCCGCCGCTCTATCCGGCTGCGGGGGTCAGGCTGAGCCGCAGCCGGTACAGGCGCCCCCCGAACCAGTAAACAACTCCCCCGTTATCATAGGCCTGCAGGCCGACCCAGAGGTGGTTCAGCCACTGGGTAAATCAAACATCGCCTGCAGTGCAAGCGACCCTGACGGGGATGCGCTTACCTATCTCTGGACAGCCAGCGCGGGCACGATTGACAGCGCAGAGGCGGCTGTAAGCTGGACAGCCCCACAGGATCCGGGCAGCTACAAGATCACTGTAGTTGTCAGCGATGGAAAGGGCGGGGCGTCCCTGGTGGACGCAGTTATCACCGTGCCCGAAAAACCCAACAACCCGCCGGTGATTACTGCAGTTAAGTTCACACGGCCAGGGCGCATGCCGGTCACAGTTAAAACCAATCCATCCGAAGATGAGCTCCGGAAGACGCCTGAACTGATCATCCGCAAATACGAGACAGCGGATGTGGCCTGCCTTGCCGCAGATCCTGATGACGATCAGCTTACCTACATCTGGAAAGCGAGCGGCGGGAAGATCGTTGGAAACGGGCCGAATATTCAGTGGCTGGCTGCCGGAGACCCGGGAACATACACCATAACATGCGAGGTCTCTGACGGCAACGGTGGAGACGCCTCATTTACCATCACCATCAGCGTGCACTGCTGCAGCGGATAGCCTGCCAGATCAGATTTTCACCAGCCTGATATCCCCCCAGGCTCCCATCGAATTGCCTTTTATCACTACAATACCCATGACCCCTTTGATCTGCCGGCCCTGCTCAATGGCTGAGTCCATATCCTTATCAGCCTTGAACATGTTACCCACTGCCGTCGCTGCAGCGTCAGCCAGCGCTGCAGATGGCGCGATGACAACTGCTGCATCTGCCACTCCCAGGCTGAGGGACGGCCCTACGCTCCCGGAAGATGTGCAAATGCCCAGCGGTGTCCGGCCCGGCTCCACCTCGATAGCAAGCTTCCCCGAGAATGCGGATTCTCCTGCATATATACCGATCTTCCGCTTACTGCTGACCCTGAGGTAAATATCACCCCCGTTCTCCACAATTACATCATCTGACCACTGAAGCAGC
>Ga0268278_1001347_pt1 | contig 14479 bp, 8 predicted proteins | sample saktaG_3_FD_190135 | JGI IMG/M metagenome (GOLD analysis project Ga0268278, IMG submission 190135) | Saline water microbial communities from Sakinaw Lake, British Columbia, Canada - sak_2010_1_5_55m | ecosystem: Environmental > Aquatic > Non-marine Saline and Alkaline > Saline ... | reverse complement strand
GGGACAGCAAAAAGGATAATAAGGCAATTAGGGGGGTGGTTCTTGTATGAAAAAAGTCCATTCAGTGTTTATGGGCGTTTATCTGTCCAAAAATGCTATTTCTAATTTATTTAGGACAGCAATGAATAAATATAATTAATAAAACAATGGTATAATTTATGAAAAAGAGGTTCATTTTATTATTACTGCATGCAAGTATAGTGTTTTTTTTAATTTTTATATACTGCCTCCTGATTAAGAACAATTTAGTATTTGAATGGATTATTTACTCTTTGACAATTGTTGGATTAATTCTATGTATAATATTTCGGAAGGATTTAAAAAAAGCAGCAAAAGAAACTTCTTCAGATAGGTATATTTCTCTAATAAGTTTGGAAATAGCATTGATTGTATTTGTCCAAACAAGCATACAGTTTGAGAAAAATAATGAACAATTTAAAAAGAATAGAATAGCTTCAGATAGCCTATTTCGAACACAATTAAAACATGCTGAAATATTAAACCAATTACAGATTAAGAACTCAATGGACCTAAATGATTCTTTAACAAACGAGTTAAAAAAAATTCAAGATATTAATAAAATACAAAGTTTATCTGCTGAAAATCAACTAAAAGCTACACAGAAACAATTAGAATTATCTGAACAGTCATTAAATGATTTTATTTATGACACTAGGGCAGAATTGGCTTTTGGAAAGACCAATATTGTAAATATCGACACTTTGAATAGCAATGAAGTTGAGTTATCAATATCAACTAAAGTGCAAAATACGGGTAAAAGGACAGCCACAGAAGTAGAGTTCAGACAAATAATAATATTATGCAATGGAAAAAATATGGGAGTTCAACTAATTAATGATTTGGAATTTGTCACTGCTAATACATCAAAAAATATTTTCTTCAAAACTACTATACCTCAAAAAGAATGTGAGGATTTTTATCATTGGTTCCAGATTCGTTATTTTGACGAGAGATTAGAGAAGTATACGGATAGGAGTTATTATTATCATTATTTTAAGAATACATTAGGTTTTGATTTTTATTATGCAAAGGATGAACAAAAATCTATCTTAAGAAAAATCGTTGACGAGGAACTCAGTAAAGAGGGATTGAGTTTAACTATAAATTAGTTTTCAAAGTAGTATTTATTACTCTCTACATAATTCAAAATGGCACAAAATGAATAGTAATAATGTATATAAAAATTGGACGGATACTAATATGTTTTACTCATTCCCATATTAAACTTAGTAATGAGATGATGAATTACAAAGTCATCAATATCGGCTCAATAAGGTCGAACGCTCTCTCCTTATCCTCTTTATACACCAATACTTGAATATAACTTCGCTTGCTGGAATACTCAAAAAAAGTGCCGAGAGAAAGCCCTTTCCGTCGATAAGAATAGGGGATTTCATTGTTTTGCAGCATCTCAACTATGGCTTCGAACTGCAAAGTATTATGAGCTTTACACAACTCAACAATTTTTTCAGAGCCATCTGATTCTTTTATCTCATTATCATTCATATACTATCTCGAATTCTATATCGTGAATTATTCTCTTCACCTTAACTTTAAGTTTCTGACACAGAACAAATCTCTGCTTGCTTCGTTTTCCTACAACAACGTAGTGCCTTGGATCGAACTCGAAGTAATCTCTTCCGATGGCAGCAAGTGGTATATAACCTTCAATCGGATACGAATCCAATTCAATATAGATGTTCCGCTTATTGAAATTAACGATCAATGCTTCGAAAACCTTATTCATATTTTCAAGCATGAAGCGGTTTTTCTTCAGTTCCCCAAGACTTCGCTCTGCGGTCATGGCTCGCACCTCCATCGCTGAGGAGTGCTCTGCAAAGGTATTTATTTCATTGAGAGAAAATCGCTTAGTCGTCCATTCAAAAACATACTGCTTTATTAGATGATGAACCACAAGATCGGGGAAACGGCGGATAGGGGAGGTGAAATGAGTATAGGATTTCAAAGCAAGCCCAAAATGTCCGATATTTCTGTATGAATATTTAGCTTTCATCAAGCTTCTCAAAAGAAGATAGTCATATACACGATGCTGCTTCTCGTCGCTAATAGACTGTAAAAATTGTTTGATCGCAGTGCTGATATCTTTATGAACAAAACTAAAAGAAAACCCATAAGCTTTTATGGTGCGAGCAAATTCAGCAATTTTCTCTCCATTGGGAGGTTCATGAATACGAAATATCGCTGCACTGCACTTTCTTGCGATCAATTTTGCTACAAATTCATTTGCTGCAAGCATGAATTCTTCAATAAAAAGATGGCTCTCTGTTTGATGAGTGCGTAAAATATTAATGGGACTGCCCTGCTCATCGAAAATAAATTCCGAATCAGGAAGATCAAAATCAAGACTTCCTCTTGCATAACGAGTTTTAGTGAGATGTTGAGCCAATGAACGCATCTCCAATATAATATTCTTAACCTCCGGCTTGATCTCTTCATTATCTCCCTGTTCAAACAGCACATCCACCTGCTCATAACTCAATCTTTGATCACTTTTTATGACAGAGGGATATACACTCGAACCAAGGGCTTTGAATTCTGCATCATAATCAATGATTATAGTCATTGTGAGACGGTCGACATCTGGCTGTAAACTGCATAATTTATTGCTCAGTTTAAATGGTAGCATAGGAATGACATTTTGCAGAAGATAAATGCTTGTTCCTCGCTCCAGGGCATCGCTAAAAAGTGCGTAAGGTATTTTCACATAGTGAGATACATCAGCTATATGGACATAAAGTTTGAATGTCCCATTATCCATTTTTTCAAAAGATAACGCATCATCAAAGTCTTTTGCAGTTTTAGGATCGATCGTAAATGTAATAAGATTCCTGAAATCCTTTCTTCGCGAGATCTCATCTTCAGAAATAGTATCCGGCAAAGCTTCAACTTCCAGAATCACTTCTTCTGGGAAAGTAGTGGGGAGTTCGTACTGCTTTACTATTGCAAGATAATCCACATTCGGATCTTCGAGTGCCCCCAAAATTTCTATTATTTTCCCTTTGGGCAGCACTTGTTGATATCTATTTCCCCAATCTGTAATCTCTGCAACTATCTTTTTGCCTTTAAATTGAGTAAAGTCACCTACCTCGATTAGTTCAACTTCAGTATCAAATTTTGGATTATCGGGAACAAAATAAACATGATTATCTTGTTTGAATGCAGAACCAACAAGAGTACTGTTCTTTCTCTCAATTACTTTCAGTATCTTGCCTACCGAACCCCGCTTTACCTCCTTTGTTACTATGAATTCAACAATATCTTGATGATAGGCATTCAAGCAGTTATCTTCATATATTTTCACATCTTTATGCTCAGTTTCAACAAATCCAAAGGGATAATTCTTTGCGAGAGCTGTTGCATCAAAAGTGCCTATATGCGTTTTTCGTGGAGATGGGGATGAGTAAGCTCTTTTATGTCGAATAATAATACCTTGTGATTCAAGATCCCGTAAAATATTTTTGATAATCCTGAAATTTTTCTTTTTTACATGAAAATTTTTTGCTAATTTGGGCACTGATAATTGTCTGTCCGGATGCCTTTGAATGTAGTCTTTTATCTCTTTATTGAGCTCTTTTTGTGACATTAAAATTTATTTCCTATCTTTTCATTCAAAAATTCCATAATCTGATCCCTTTCATCCTGTTTTTTTGTAAATCTTATTGACTGCCCCCGAAATCTATCTAAACCACGAGGACGATTAAAAGTGCTGAGCATTACACCTTTTTTGTCAGAATAAAAACATTTGAATTCAGTATATTTCCTTTCCCTTTTGAAAATCAGCACTTTCACAAAAACGTGATCATCGTAAAATTCATAATATGTTGGAACAAAAAATGAAAAGAGCGAGGAAAAAAGAAAAACTATAGAGAGCAAAACCCAGAAAAAATTTAGTGTAATTGAATAAACAAATACAGATGCTAATAAGAAAAACGCAAGCACAAAAGCTGACGATAGGGGAAATTCAACAAAAGGATAAGATATCCATGCATAGATCGGTTCTTTATTCGACATTTAGCGCTTGTTCCTTACATTTTTCTATTTCTTCTTTGATATTAATTATATCCGAAAATATCGAAACGTTGTGATATTTAGCAGAGATCGTACTGATTTCTCTCTGCATCTCTTGAATAACAAATATTATGGAAAGCCCTATTGGTTTGTTCTTTACAGTAATTACTTTACGTATTTTCATAAGATGACTTTTTAGTCGAACAATCTCTTCGGTAATATCTGACTTATCAATATAATAGTTGATTTCTGAAAGCAATTTTTCTTCATTGAATTTAGATAGATTAATATCTTCATCATGTGTTATTTCTTTACAAATGTTCCTAACTTTTATCTTTAATTCTTCGAGATATTCTGGAATCGAGTGCTCGATCGTGTTCAGAGATACCTCGATTTGATTGATCGATTTAATAAAAAACTCCTCGAGATGATTTCCTTCGGATTTCCTTTCATCAACAAGCTGTTTTATAGCTTTTATTAGTGTATCAGATAATACTTTTTGGAATTCCTCAGATAAATAGTATTGATCAATAGGGGAGTTCTCCATTTTTTGCAATGTCATGAGATCTGTTAATGAAATACTTGTATCAAAGCCAAGGTTTGATTTTAAAGTATTAAGTTTATCGAGTATTTTTTTGATATGTTCATTATCAAAATCCATATTTGCAATATCATTTCGGGAATCTTTCAAGGAAACTATTACATTTATTCCACCTCGGTTTACAAATTTTGGTATAAATTGCTCAATTTTGTAAGACAAATATTCAGGTAATTCATAAGGCAATCGTGTTCTTATATTCAAGTATTTATCGTTTAATGATTTCACACTCACACGAAGATAGATATCATTCTTATTATATTCTGCCACACCAAATCCTGTCATGCTGTTCATAGAAGATCCTTATTCATTTATAATGAATGGAAAGAGTACTTCGAGTATTAATATGTCAAGAAATTAAGAATGGGGAACAGTACCTCATAAGTTCCGATACAAAAGAAAAATGCAAAAACATCTTCAAGTTTACATAATCTTCATTATCAGACATTGCACATTCTTTATTTTTGGTGTTTTTTACCAAAGCTTTTTTGCATCTGATAATTTTCGTTATGTAAATATAATTTGCTTATTCGCTTTGTATATTAAAATCTCTCCAAATTTTATTAATAGTAATTTTGTTTCATTAATTTTTTTGATTACAATACCATTTCTGTTTAGTACATTTCATGCGCTATGTGTGGTTGTTAATTCCAAGAACAAAACGTAGTAGGTTCTGCCTTCGCAATCACTTATTAAAAGATCTAATCAAGCATGTTATACACGCTTCAACAAGAGAAGAATCGCTCTTCTGGCTGGATAAGATCAATCACTTCAAACCATTACTTTGTGATTCTTATCATAAAAGATTTATTAGATCAATAGATAAAAACATTGTTGAAAATATAATACGATAGTTAGAAAGAAAAATTTAAAATCTGGATGGATTTAAATTTGAAAAAAATCTTGATTATTATGAATCTTTGGTTTAAATTTTATCATGAAAAATGAAGCCATTATACAAAGTTATCTTAGCTCGACCTTCTTTTAAAATACTTTATCAAGCAAAACCCAACTCTCATCCCTACTAGTGATAAGTCAATTGTGAAATGACGTAAATTGAATTTTAACAAAGTTTGAAACCTCATCCCCCGTTGAAATACTCAGAAAGCTAAATTTCACTGGGTAAACTAAACTAATAGCTATCCGACTCGAGCTCTCCGCTATCAGCGAGTTGATAGCGGAGAGCTCGAGTCTTTTAATCTACCGCTGTCACATAATAAAATTTCTTCACACCAGGAGCAGGAGCACTCCAGCTCTCGTCGATAAATGTTCCGCTTGTATCTTCTGTAAATCCAGTATAAGGATCGTCTGAAGAATAGACCTTGTAGAAAGTTGCAAAAAGAACTGCATTCCAGGAGATATGAACAATATCTGACTCGATATAAATAATTACATTTTCAGGAGGGTCGGGTTTGGAGGTAGCACCTGTAATACTTCCATTCACAGTCCAGGGGAGTGGTATTCCTTCGTTAAGAAGGATATCATTAATATTTACCCATGCGTTTTCACCAATTGATAATTCGCCTGTTAATTGAAATTTGACTTTAACCATCACACCAGCACTACTGAAGCTGCTGGCACTTGCACCAGCAAAAGTAATTTGACCACTCGTAATATCCTGCGCAAAACTCCAACCATCGGTTAAAGTGCCATCATCAACTACTTCTATTGCTTGTAGTTCCGGTGTTTCATAGTTGATGGTCATCTCAATAGAAAAAACGGATTGTCCTGCCGGGAGTTCGCCAATATATATTGGAAGATCATAAGTGAGTCCAACCGGGCCGGTTGTATCTGGAATGATTACCCGAGTATCATAAATATAAATATTGCCCGAGGAATCGGTTGCACCTAAGGAATCGGTTACTGAAACAATAATCACCCCACTTTTAATGGCATATAGCAATCCGTCGTTATTAATTGTTGCGACAGTTGTATCTGATGAAGTCCATTCATAAGGAGGTGTCCCACCACTGACATTAAACTGAAGAGAATCCCCTGCAATCAAATTCGCTGTATTAGGAGTAACATTCAAAGTAGGAAGGTGATTAATATAGCAATAGCCGTTTTGCGAAGTCGCAAGTAAATCTTCATTAAAAAGAATATTCGAAAAACTGATATATGTTCCACCATAGTTTTGTAACGATGCAGTCATCTGGACATAGAGTAAGATTCCCTGTCCATCTAAAGTATCGCTTCCAGCAAAAGCAATTTCAATCTGTCCATCATTAATATTGAATGTTGGTGCGTTATAGCCGGATAACAGAGTTCCAGTTGTAATTACGTCCACTGCCGCAAGCCGACTCGAAGTATAGGTAAGAGTAAAGCTGCCTGCAGTAATATCTAATCCTGAAATGTCGGTAGTGTAGATAGGAACATCAAATGTTTGACCTTGAATGACGGTTGTATCAGGTATACTTAATCTTAGAGCTCGGACTTCAATGAAGCCATTAGTGGTATCTATGATTCCCATTGAATCTTCTGCTACAACCTGGGTAAATCCCACACCTATAGCTGTAAGCATTCCTAAAGAATCAATAGAAGCGGCAGTCCCGTTCGTCACCGACCATTGATATGGTGCTATACCTCCACCAGCAGTAAATTGAAGCGAATCTCCAATGGTTAACAATCCAGTATTGGGACTCACCCATATAGTAGGTAAGGCACTAATATTAATAGAACCATTATTAAAAATGATGCTTGGAGAGCCTTCATTGAAGAAATTATTTTCTACACCTGTAAATGAAATTGGAGACGACCCGGAATTCAATGCTTCAAATTGAATATATAGTAATACACCCGTGCCAGTCAGGGCAGAGCTTCCAGCACCTGCAATGGTAACCTGTCCTGAAACTGAATTGTTGAAAGACATAGAGAATGATTCACTAATAGTACCGGTAGTTAAGACCGAATGAGCACTCAGACGGCTTGCATAGAAGCTGATTTGCAATTGGTAAGAATACACATTTTCACCGGTTAAACTGCTATCCACATACACAGGAATGTATATTATATCATTGACCACCGCAGTGGTATCTGGAATCCTGAGCCCGATATCATTCGCATGTAGATTCACAGAAATAAGAAAAACGCAAAGGAATAAAAACCACTTTATATTTATTTTCATGAAATATCTCCTTTTGTTACCTCATAAGTATAAGTTTTTTCATTTCATACTCAAGCTGTCGGACGGACTCTATCCGATAGAAGTACATGCCACTCGAAACTCGTATGCCCTGATTGTCAGTTCCATCCCATTCCACAATATGAATACCAGTCCCCTTATCGACTTGTGTGGATAATTCTTTAATCAATTGACCTTTAATATTATATATTATTATCTGTTCAAATTCATGTAAATGTGTGGTTGAAGTAAAAGAAATAGTGGTCGAGTAATTAAAAGGGTTAGGATAGTTTTGATAAAGTATAAAATCTGATGAATCATTTTGAAATACAGAGACAGAAGTAGGGATAGAAATTGAACCATTATCAAAAACAATGCTTGGGCTTCCTTCATTGAAGAAGTTATTTTCCGAACCTGTGAAAGATATTGAGGAAAATCCAATTTGCAAAGCTATAAATTGAATATATATAAATATGCCCGATCCAAATAATGGAACTGTGCTGGCACCTGCAATAGTAACCTGCCCTGGAACTGAATTGCTGAAGGCAGGTGAACCAAAAGATTCACTGATAGTTCCATCAATCAACACTGTATGTGCGTATAGAAGGTTTGCAAAGCTAATTTGTAACTGATAGGAATATACATTTTCACCAGTTAAACTGCTATCCGCATAGACGGGTATATTTATTGTATCACCAACTATCGCAGTTGTATCAGGAATTCTTAGACCTATAACAGTCGCATTTAAATTCACAGCGCTGCAAAGAATACACAGATATAAAAGCAATTTTACTATTTTCATAAAATATTGAAAAACCTTGCGAAGATTGGTAATCTCCGCAAGGTTAATCTTTCTGAAATTATCTCATAAGAATAAGTTTCTTCATTTTGCTGTATGTTCCGGATTCCATCCTGTAGAAATACATACCACTCGAAACCTTATTTCCATTATTTCCGGTTCCATCCCAAATAACATGATAAAAACCGGCATCCTGTTCCCTATCAACCAATGTCCTGACCAATTGTCCTTTTATGTTAAATACACAGATACTAACTCGAGAATTATCATTAGGAATTTGATATTGTATCGAAGTGGTCGGATTGAATGGATTTGGATAGTTTTGAAGGATTGCAAAATTCAATGGAGTACCCTGAACAGTTATTACTCCAGATATAGCAAGTTCTGTTAAATCCTTTTCATTTGCCATGAACTGCTGCACGGTAATAGGAATATTCTTATTAACTTTTACTTGTTCCGCGACATCGAATGTAACATATATAATTTCACCATCTGTTTCCATAATTTCTGTTCCTGCCATAGCAATGTATAGTTCACCTGCTTCAGAATTTTTCTCAACAGCCAATTGCATAGAACCTGTTATATCAGACAGTGAGACATCATTGAAAGTTAAAATTTCTGAATCATATTCTAAAATTGTTTGAATAGAAGTTACACCTGAAACATTCTCAATAGTTAGTGGAATAGTGACCTGTTCACCTCGAATCGCAGAAGCTGAACCCACATTTACAATTACATCAGAGGGATTCTGCATTGCTAAGTATTCTAAAGTTTCAACCAGCTGGGGATCGTTCGGATCCAAATCTCTGTTTATCTCTGCAGGGAACCAGTGAATGAGACCCACTACATATTGTAAAATCAATGAAGCATCATAAGCAGTTACACCAGCTACTGCACTTACATCTGCTACCATTTCCTGAAGCGCATTTAAGGTGATGCTGCCAACGAAATCTTGTAATATCAATGAAGCATCAAAAGCAGTAATATCTCCATTTAAACTAACATCACCCATATCAGGATTATTAGCATCATCGGTTAGCCAGGGATCGTAATCCACTGCATCAGATACTACATCACCTGTTCCACCCGGATTACCGGAATGCGTTGGACCGGAATTATCACCCCACCAGTTATTTTCTGCATTAATTACAAAAGACTCGTTTACATTATTAATACCCATATACTGATTATCGTAGATGTCGCAATAATTAACAACTGGATTTGATGCACCATGGGCATTCATACCATAAGTATTTTGGGTTAATAATGAATGTGTAATGGTTGGACTTGCGTTGCTGGTAACGATTGCACCATAGGTATTATAACTGAAATATCCTGCATATTTGATAATACAATGCTCTAATCTACAAAGGGGATCCAGTGATTCGCCTTCAAATTTAATACCATACCACGAAGAATAACCTGGAGAAGTAGCAGTACTGTCAGCATTTGTATCACCACCATAAAAATCATCTTTGATACTTGTGAATACGATGGTGCTGTCAGCAGTTGGACCACCTTCAGCGATCAGACCTTTTTTCACAGTTATTCCAGTGGAATAAAATTTAAGAACGACACCAGGATTTATAGTAAGAGTAACACTGGTTCCAATGACATAGCCACCATGAAAATAATATGGAATATTAGTAATTCCTGCAAAATTCTTCTTTGCTAAAGTCCAGTCCAGTGTAAGTGTCTCATATTGGATTCCTAATGCCTTGTATGTTGTGCCGGAAATAACATTCCCATCAGTGTAGCTCGGATAGGATACAAGAGACATATACAATGGAGCATAGGTTATATCATGAAATGTACAACTATCCACAACAGGCTCAGAAACACCATTTAGCACAATTCCCCAATGATCATTATTAAATAACGAATTGGTGATCGATGGAGAGGCTTGGTACAATTGAATTCCATCGGTACAATATCTGAGAATTGCATAATTGACCGAACAAGTTGCATCATCACTTATATCAGCAAATTTAAGCCTGTAAGATGAGCTAATGTATGGTGACGAGGAAGAACCATCACAGTTTGTATCTCCTGGATTACCATAATTGTCATCTCTATAATCTGTGAATACAACAGGTTCTATATCAGTTCCATTTACTATTAGAGCTCCTTCAACATATAATCCATTGTTTTTAAAGACCACACCTGCGGGTATTGTGATGGTTGTACCGGAACTAATGGTACATGTCCCATACAGGTAATAGGTGATATTCGTATAACCAGCAAAATCTCGTTTTGGGATTGTATCAGTAGCAGAATACGTTTCAGGGATAATTCCCAGTGCCATATATCCTACATTCAATACAGTGGTGCTGTCAAAGGTTGGATTTGAAAACATACTCATAGAAACAGGTGCGTTATTTACATTGAAGATTTCACATCCTTTAATAAGAGGGTGCGCGCTTCCATAGATTCCAATGCCCGTGGTATAGGACAGTTCAATCGTAGTACTATCTACATTAACAGTTGCATCATAAATTCGGACTGCACCATAAGAACTGTAACTATAATATGTATAACCACCGTAACGAACAATACAGTGTTTCAAAGTATTCAAGGTGTCAATACTTGAACTATTGAATCTAATGCTCCACCAGTCCCCACGGCTGGGTGATGAGGCACTACCATCATTATTGGTATCTCCTCCATAGGAATCATCTTTGATAGATGTAAAAACGATATTTCCCATCAGTTGCTTTTCCAGTGTTACACCATAAGCAATTAACGCACCATTTACTGTGATACCTCCCGTTAACTTTATTACAACACCTGGCTGAATATAAAATACTACATCGGAATTAATAGTAAGGTTATCTACAATATAAGCAATATTATGGATACCAGCCACATCTCGTTTTGTCAATGTTGCATTTGAAGAAAGTGTGCCTTCTAAAATTCTGATTCCTTGGCTACCATTTGCAGTAAATATAATATCTGTAAATGTCGGATTAGATTTCAATGACATAGCTATTGGGTCGGAGCTACAATTTTTGATCTCAACATTGTCTATTGATGGTGAGGAATTACCTTCAAAGCGTAAGCCATAACCAGAGAAATCGCTAATTGTTGAATTTGAGATAGTTCCATCCGCATCTGTAAATGTGATTCCCCCAGATCCAGCAAATTTAATAAGACAACTATCAATTAACGTGAAAGCATCATCAGCAGTAGCCCGAAAGTGTATCTTACTCCAATTGCCTGCTGAAGGAGAAGTTGCAGAACCATCACCATTTGTATCATTCGGATCTCCATAATCATCATCGTATATAGAAGTGAATACAATCTGTCCACGAGATATTGTCCCATCTGCTTGAAAACCGCCATCAACATAAATGCCGCAACCATTCATTTTGACCACTACATCGGGTTCCACAGTAACATAAGTTCCAGAATTAACGGTAAGATTGCCCAATAGCACATAAGTGATATTCGTATATCCGGCAACATCTCGTTTTTTTATGCTTCCATTGTAGCCAACATTTTCACCGATAATTCCAAGCGCTATCAGGGATGTGTTCGTAAATGTATTCCCAATAAAGGTTGGGTCTGCTGAAACTGATAATGCAATTGGAGTGCTTGAGGTATTGATGAATGAAGTAGAATCTATAGTGGGATTTGAAGAATATTGTGCCCAGATTCCATATTGTACATCTGTTATTTCACAATGTTGGATTTTAGGACTGGCATTTAAAGTTGTAATAGCAGCATAAGAGTAGTAAGGATTACTTGCATATTTTACCCGGCAGTAATTGAGCATGGAAGTTGTATCACTGGTTGATTCAAATACAATTCCACCCCAATCACCAACAACGGGCCAAGTTGCACTTCCATCCCTGTTTGTATCACCGGGATTTCCATAGTTATCATCTTTTGCTGATGTGAAAGTTATCATACTACTTCCTGTAGCATCAGCGATCAATGTACCCTGGACTATGATGCGGTGATTATAATAATATGACTTAATTACAATGCTGTCGTTAATTGTTAATGAAAGTGTTTCAGGGATGGTTATTGAGCCCAGCAAAAGATAGGTTACATTTGGAATACCAGTAACATTACGAGTTGGCAATACAGCATTAGAGGTTAATGTCCCACCTAGAAGACCGATTGCATCATACTCATTATCAGAGAATGAGAATATATTGTTGGAAAAGACAGGATTAGCATCAAATGACATTGCAATGGGAACCATATCGCTTGATCCTATGGTATTATTTGTAAAAGTTGGGTTGGATTCATACTGCATCAAAGTTCCGTAGTAGCTGTTGGAAAAATCGCAGGAATCAACGACTGGACTGGCATTTTCCAAAGAAACACCACCTCTGTATCCTCCACCTGCGAATCGGACTTGACAACGACGCATAATACATCCTGCATCATTGCTTGCATCGTTAAAAATAACTCCATACCAATTTCCTGAAGCAGGCAAGGTTGATGTCCCATCATTGTTGGTATCACCACCCCAATTGTCATCTTTATAAGAAGTAAAATAGATATTCTCACCTACATCTGCTACTGCATTAAGAGTGTCATTAACATACAGGCCACCTGTTCTAAATTTTAAAATATTCTCAGAGCCAATTTCCATACTACCACCAGTATTTATAGTATAGTTATTGTAAAAATAGTAAGGAACATAGTCTTCAAGACCACGACCAGGATTTCCAAGTGAGGGTAAAACCCAGCTGTTACTATTACTGGAATGATTCACAAATATTGCGTCAATGGTATTTCCAGTTAAATGGTTTGTGCCGGCCAAGGTAAGTGCACCCGGTCCGTTATACCTTATTGGCCATACACATAAACTAATGTCAGTATTGGTCATATCTACACTTGTATTGCTGCTTTCAATCATTAGTCCATATGAACAGTTGCTTATATTGACATTGTTCAGGGTATCATTACAAGCACTTCGAGCATAAATACCATAACCATAAGAAGTATGATAACCAACTAAGTCAATATCAGTATCAGTCATATTAAGGGTTCCATAAGATTCCACTCCATAATAGTAGGCACCGTCTATATTAGAATTATTGCTCATATTGACATTTGCGTTGCTGTGAACATATAAACCTCTAATACAATTGATTATACTAACATTATCTAAGTCAGCATAGGTGCCGCTACCTGCATAGATACCTGTACCATATGAGCTATAATAACCATCTAAATCTATGTCCGTATTGGTCATACTGAGAGAATCGTAACATTCCACTCCATAATAGTAGAAATTTTCCAGAGTGCAATCTGTCAGGGAAGCGTTTCCGTTGTATAGGTAGAGCTTATCTGCGTATTCCATCTGGCAGTTCTGAAAAGTAGCCGAACCTGTATAAGTAGTGGAACCAATTTGAATATAATCCCAATCTCCGGGAGAGGGACTTGCATTAATTGATGTGAATGTAATTCCATAGGTTGAGCCGATAGCATTCAGCGTTCCATACACATATAGCTTGCGGCTGTTATTGAATTTTACGGTTACGCTATCCTCTACAGTCAGCGTAACACCGGTTAATACTGTTACATCGCCTGTAACAATGTACGGACTGCCATCTGCTGTTAAGGTGTCATCAATAGCGATATTTCCAGAAATATTCGTGTCTGCAAATACAGCACTGATGCAGGAAATGGTCAAGAATAGACCGATAATTATAGTGTGCTTAGTTTTCATTTTGCCTCCAAATTTTTTTAATTCAGCTTTTAAAACCTTAATTATAATAATTATTAACTTCTCCACAAAGACCTACTTCATCTAATTTATTTTTCTGGGTTAATACCTTTTTTGTGTTGCTATTTTTCAGTTTTTTGACAAAATTTCATCAATAATTTTGTTTCTTAATTTCTTAGAATACCCTCGATGAATTCGTAATAAATCTTTGATCTTACTGTTCAA